>ERZ857521.827-NODE-827-length-42813-cov-5.159783_pt1 | contig 42813 bp, 32 predicted proteins | sample MGYA00519701_ERZ857521 | MGnify/ENA primary metagenome ERZ857521 (study PRJEB31778, sample SAMEA3449346) | human gut metagenome | biome: human gut; feature: human-associated habitat; material: faeces | place: United Kingdom | collected 2010/2012 ...
TTATCCGTCAGCAGCTCTTCCCGGTCGGCCTTGGCAGATACGGCCAGCTTCTTTATCTTCTTATACAGCGCGGAATCGGTCAGGATTACGGTTCGTTGTCGTGCATACAATTCGCGCAACCGGTTCACCTCGTCCGCTTTTTGGTCATACTCCCGCTGTTTTTGCCTCAGTTGCTCCCGGCTGTACTGCTGATGGGCCTCCAACTGCCCGGCCAGCTGCTTCAGGGCCAGTTCCTGCCGATGCAGGTTATTCCGGCTTTCGTGCAGCTCCTCCGCCTGTCGCATAATCCGCCGGTTCTTCTGGTTCATCCGATGCTGATAGCCTATAACGACCAGCAATACTCCCAACAAAGAGCCGATCAGCAACCTTTGTAAAAGTATCTTCCCCTTTTGCAAAAGCACATTTTCCTGGGCCATCTGCTTGCGGTCAAACAGCGTCTGAACCTGAATCAGGTTGGCGTGTTTCATGGCCAGCACATCGGCCTCCGAAGAATCCACATATTGCCGCATATAGGATAGGGCGGACGCGATATTCCCTTTTTTCTCTTCCAACAACGAATAGTGGTATAATAATTCCGTATGCGTATCCGGATTTGAAGTGGGCGCCTGAGCTTCCCGGAAACATATTGCCGCTTGTTCCAAACTATCTAATGCTAAATAAACGCTACCTAAAGCGAAATAGGTAGGAGCGGAATTATCCGGTTCATAAGCGATAGACTGAACAAAATAGGGCTTTGCCAAATCAAATTTATTTTGCATCGCGTACACATTCCCTATGCCATTATAGATGGTAGACCAATCGGCGGAATCCCCCACCATCCGGATTACAGAGTCCGCCCGCAGCATATAATCGAGAGCCAAATCAAAAGAATCCAGCGCGGCATACTCCCGCCCCACGTTCTTCAGCGTCAAGCCCCAAAGCCTCTCGTCCTTACCGCATTGAAAATAAGCCGCCGCTTTCAGGTAATAGGCCTTCGACAAAGCATAATCGGCTACCTGATGCGAAATGTCCCCCAGATAGCTGCAAGCCCATGCCGCAGAAGTATAGTCTTTCCGCGCAAGACTTATATCCCGCATCTTCAAGAACACGTTCAATGCCGGATCTGCCAATCCTTCACGCATCAAAGCCTGCCCGTAATACCGGCTGATCCGGATTTGCTCCCCGGCTGTTCCATGCTCGTCCAGGTAATACCAGGCCCTATCCAAATCATCTATAAAAGGCAATGGGGTATGCAGGGAATCGGAGAGCATACCCCCCAGCAAGCAATAACGCGCCACCATACTGCCCTGCAAGACCTCCGGATAGCGGACACTATCCAACAGGGCACGAGCCGCCCGCAAGTCTGACCTGGCCGCCAGCTCGGCTTTCTTGACAAAATGCCCGGCATGCCGCTCATACTTGGTAGAACACCCCATCACAAAGCACAACAGCAGTATGTATAAAATCACTTTCCGCATAAAAAAGCCAACAAGAGGACAAGCCTCCCGGTCTCACTTCGCTTTAACCCAAATCGGTCATCAGACTTTGGGTTTAATCATTAAAACTCAATCCACAAACTTAAAAATAAAAAACAGAAATGCATAACCTTGAAAACTAAAAAACCTAAAACAAGGCCGAAACAGCGATTCCCGTATTGAGGTAGTTCAGCCGTTTGCCGGATTCAAAGAACGGAAGCGAGGTGTACATATAGTCGGCATAGAGGCGCACCCCCAATGTCGGCGTCAGCTGGCCGATCAGGGAGGTGCCGATCATCCCCGAAACGCCATCATGCCGGCGCTCCCGGTTATAAAGTAACCTGACATAGCCGATCTGAAGCTGGGAATTCCAGAACAGACGCGGCAAGAGAAGTTTGGAATAGCCGGGGCCGACACTGAACGAGGTACATCCCACCACCCCCTGATGGTGGGTCAGCTTGGCCGACTGGATGTTGGCCTGCATCCCTACCCCCCAGCCACTGTTCAGGTAATAGGCACCGGAAATCGCGGTATTGACACCCCCATACGCCCGGACATTCCTCCCGTTCACCCGGAACTCAGAGGGGAAAAGGCAGCTATATCCTACCGAATATTCGATATAAGAAGGAATATCGCGATAATCCGAACTCGGTCCCAACACCTCTTGAAGCGTTTTTTTCTTGAAAATAAGATCCGACAGGAAATAACCCAACTCGGTAGACATGATACCGATACCGGCACCGGCAAGCACATCGGAAAGCCAATGGCGGTTGTTCATCATACGGCCTACAGCTACCAACGTAGAGGAGGTATAAGCCCCGATACCTATCCACGGACTGACATCGCCATATTCCTTATAGAGCATCGTAGCCGCCATAAAGGCCGTTGCCGTATGTCCCGAGGGGAAAGAGTTGTGCGTACTTCCATCCGGCCGCTCGCGCTTGACGGTATATTTCAAGCCATTGACCACACCGGCCATGACGGCAACCGAAAAGGCATCGGCCGTAATCATCTCTCCCCAGGAGCTTCGTCCTTTCACTCCGGCCAGCTTCATCCCTAACATAGCCGCAACCGGAGCATACTGAAGATAATTGTCAAATTCATTGGAGAATCCGGAGATATGGGCATCCCGTGTCCGTTGGATCTGCTTGTCAACCGACAAAGCCAATGCGCTTGAGAGCACCAAAGGCACACCACTTTTCACAATCTGATAAGTCGGAGTCGTACGGAACCGGGCCACACGGACAGGTACGTTTTCCCATCCCGTAATCGAATCTTTCGGGACAGATTGTGCCGGCATACACCAACCTATCCCAATAAAACAGATAATCCAAAACAGTTTAAGCATTGTATTCCCTTTATATCCGCAAAGAGTCATTTCACGCTTTAATCGGATCGAATCCTTCACCGTAAACACCACGGGTAGGTGTCTGTGATATAAAAGCTTTGGGGTCTATACTCTTGATAAAGCGGAAGATCGTAACAGATTCGGATTTGCGGACAATGACCAGCAGTACTTTCATCGGCTTTTTGGTGTACCCGCCGTGCCCATCCAGAATCGTGCAGCTACGGTCCATATCCCGAATCACACGGTCACATATTTCCTCATATTTTTCTGAAAAAATGAAGAATTGGACAGACTCCCGGTTCCCATTCACAATCTGATCTATCATGTAATTACTTACCACCATTTCTACAAAGGCAAAGACAATCTTCGTGACATCGTGGAAAAGAAAATAGGAAGAACCGATGATAAAGAAATCGAGCATCAGCATCGCACGGCCAATGGAGATATTCTTGTACTTGGTGATAATCATGCCGATGATATCCGTACCGCCTGTGCTGCCGTTGGAAGCAAAAATCAATCCCAATCCCGCACCACAAAGCGCACCACCGATGATGATGGACATAAAAGGTTCACCCTCGATGATAGGCCCGTCTAATATATTCTCGAAAAGCGAGAGGGAAGCCGACAAGGAAAAAACTCCAAAAATTGTCTTTACCAAAAACTTCCAGCCCAATATCTTCAACGCCACCGCAAGAAGGAATATGTTGATGACAAAGTAAGAGACGGAAACCGGAATAAGCTCATTCGTAGCAAAAAAGATCAAAGCGCACAAACCGCTCAATCCCCCTGTCACGATCTCATTCGAAAGGATAAATCCATTGAAACCGAAACCATAGAGCAGCGTACCAAACAGGATAACTGCATAATCCCGCACTTCGTATTTGCGTAATTGTGATTTGAGAGCATCCATAACTTGATTATATTTTTATGGCACACAGATTACACAGATTTTACAGATAGGCACAGATTCTTTTTATCGCGTAGCCAAAACATGAAGCTGTGGTCATCTGCTGAATCCGCGTCATCTGTGTACCATTATTACATTATCCTAAAACAATGTTGACAATCTTCTTCGGCACGACAATGACTTTCCGGATTTGTTTTCCTTCAAGCCATTTCGCGGAATATTCGTGGGCAAGAGCCGTCTTTTCGACCTCTTCCTTCGACATATCAGCCGGGAGAGTAAGATTAAAGCGTACCTTACCGTTGAACGAGATCGCGTAGTTGGCGGTATTCTCTACCAAATACTTCTCTTCATAAGCCGGCCATTGAGCATCGCAGACCGTTGTTTCGTGTCCTAGCTCATGCCAAAGCTCTTCGGCAATATGCGGGGCAAAAGGTGCAAGGACAATTACCAGCGGCTCAAGGATAGCGCGTTTCGTGCATTTCAATCCGCCCAGTTCATTCACGCAAATCATGAACGCACTGATGGAAGTATTATAGGAGAAATGCTCAATGTCATACGTCACCTTCTTGATGAGTTTATGGAGTGATTTCAACTCTTCCGGAGTCGGTTCGTCCTCCGTCACCTGCAACGCATCCTGATTGCCATAGAACAACGCCCAGAGCTTCTTCAAGAAGCGATGCACGCCATCGATACCGTTCGTGTCCCACGGTTTGGACTGCTCGATCGGACCGAGGAACATTTCGTAGAGGCGAAGCGTATCGGCGCCATACTTTTCGACAATCACATCCGGATTCACGACGTTGAACATCGACTTTGACATCTTTTCAACCGCCCATCCGCACACATACTTGCCATCCTCAAGGATAAACTCGGCATTATTGTATTCCGGACGCCAATTCTTGAACGCTTCTACATCCAAAATGTCATTCGATACGATGTTCACATCCACGTGGAGCGGTGTCACATCGTATTGGTCTTTCAGATTATACGATACAAATGTATTGGTATCTTTGATACGATAGACAAAATTCGAACGTCCCTGAATCATTCCTTGGTTGATAAGCTTTTGGAAAGGTTCTTCCTTCACGCTTATCCCTAAGTCGAAGAGGAATTTATTCCAGAAACGGGAGTAAATCAAGTGACCCGTCGCATGCTCCGTACCTCCTACATACAAATCGACATTCTGCCAATATGCGTCTGCCTCTTCCGATACCAACGCCTTGTCGTTGTGCGGATCCATATAGCGGAGGTAATAAGCCGATGAACCGGCAAAGCCCGGCATGGTGTTCAATTCGAGCGGGAATACGGTCTTGTTATCGATAAGGCTATTCTCCACCACTTCACCTTTCTCCACATCCCATGCCCATTTCGTAGCATGTCCCAAAGGTGGCTCGCCACTCTCGGTCGGTTTAAACTGGCTTACCTCCGGCAATTCGAGCGGAAGTTTGCTTTCATCAATCATATAAGGCATTCCATCCTTATAATAAACCGGGAAAGGTTCTCCCCAATAACGTTGGCGCGAAAAGATCGCATCGCGCAGACGGTAATTCACCTTCACGCGACCTAAGTTATGTTCCTTTACATATTTCTTGGTAGCAGCTATCGCCTCCTTAATCGTCAAGCCATTTAAGTTCAAATCGCAATATGGCGTAACGCCCGCTTTCGGAGAATTGGTAACGATTCCCTCCTTCGCATCAAAGCTCTCTTCCGAAACATCACATCCTTCCACCAAAGGAACAATCGGGAGGTTAAAATGCTTGGCAAAGGCATAGTCACGACTATCGTGTGCCGGTACCGCCATGATGGCACCCGTACCATAACCAGCCAATACATAATCGCTGATCCAGATAGGAACAGCCTCGCCCGTAAACGGATTGATGGCATACGAACCACTGAATACCCCCGTCACTTTCCGGTCTGAAATACGTTCACGCTCCGTACGTTTCTTCGTCCGATCCAGATAAGCCTCTACTTCCGCCTTCTGGGCTTCGGTAGTTAATTCCGGAACCAACTCGCTTTCCGGAGCCAACACCATAAAAGTCACACCAAACATCGTATCGGCACGAGTGGTGAAGATGGTGAATTCTTTATCGCTATCCTTTACTTTGAAGCGCACCTCCGCACCTTCCGAACGGCCAATCCAATTGCGCTGCGTTTCTTTCAAGGAATCCGTCCAATCCACCGTATCCAATCCATCCAACAAACGTTGTGCATACGCCGATACGCGCAAACACCACTGGCGCATCTTCTTCTGCACGACCGGATAGCCGCCACGGGCCGACACCCCTTCGATGACTTCATCATTCGCCAATACCGTACCCAGCTCCGGGCACCAGTTCACCATTGTCTCGCCCAAATAGGCAATCCGGTAGTTCATCAATATCTCTTGCTTCTCTTTTTCGCTCTTCGCCTTCCACTCATCAGCCGTAAAGGTCAATTCTTCTGAACAAGCCACATCCAACCCTTCGGTACCTTTCTCTTCGAAATGGGCAATCAATTTCCCGATAGGCTGTGCTTTTCCGCATGTATTGCAATAGAAGCTATTGAACATCTTCTGGAATGCCCATTGCGTCCAATGGTAATAACCGGGGTCGCAGGTACGTACTTCGCGGTCCCAATCGAACGAGAACCCGATCTTATCCAATTGCTCGCGATACCGGTTGATATTATTGACCGTAGTAATGGCCGGATGTTGCCCTGTCTGGATAGCATATTGCTCGGCAGGTAATCCGTAAGCATCATACCCCATCGGGTGCAATACATTGAAGCCCTGCAAACGCTTATAACGAGAATAAATATCAGAAGCAATGTAACCGAGCGGATGCCCTACGTGCAACCCGGCTCCCGAAGGATAAGGGAACATATCCAACACATAATACTTAGGTTTCTTGTTTATCCCAACCTGATAAACTTTGTTGGCGATCCAATACTCACGCCATTTCTTCTCAATGTCTCTGAAATTGTATTCCATATCTGGTTCTTTAATATATTCTTTTTCAGCTTGCAAAATTAATCATTTATTTTGGGTTAAGAAGCTCGGATTTGGAATTTAAGGATTTAAGGGGTGGATATTCATGCCTATCTTCGTTTTCATTTATGCCTATCTTCGTTTTCGTTTATGCCTATCTTCAAAATCAAAGTTGCCTATCTTTTTCTCCAAAGACAGGCAACTCTTTTCAACTTAGAAGCTGTTTGGAATTTATTCCAGCTTTTTATAAAGAATGTTTTCGAGGATTTTCAGTTGTTCTTATGAGGAGCATAGCGGGAAAACAGCTTCTTACTTTTATCTTATACGTTATAATACTGCTCCCAGCCTTTGCGCGGAGGCTCACCCACCAGCATCTGATTGGCAAACGGGTCGTTGGTGATTTGCTTCGTGTCGCGATCAAACACCAACTTGCGGTTCAGACGTTGCGCCAAAACGCCCAAACAGAACACCTGGCTGAGCGGGCCGGCAATCTCGAACGGAGAACGGGTTTTCTCCTTGCCTTGACAAGCCAGCAAGAAGTTGGCGTAGTGGTTAGAGGGACTCTTCGGGACTTCCGGCAATTTAGAAGCCATCTCCTTGGCTTTCTCTTCCGGAATGATTGACAAGGTACTGCCATGCGATCCGCCTTTGAAAGTCAACGTCTTGGTATAAATTTCCTTACCCGGATTCAACTTAGCCGGTTGAATCTTTCCGCCAGCTACGGTCGGGATATTCGGATCCAGTTCCGACACGCCATATCCTTCCGGAACCGGAGGAATATTGTCCAAACCATCATACCATGTGACATCTACCGCCGGCATATTCCCGCGTTCGGGGAATTTGAACAAGAGGGTGGACGACATCGGATAGAAGAATGGATTGTGATCTTTTAAATATAACGGATTGACCTCATACGGCAAGCCCAAATCCAAGAACTGATGCGCCGTATCGAGGATATGTGCGCCCCAGTCGCCCAAGGCTCCCATACCGAAATCATACCAGCAACGCCACTGGCCCAAATGATAATCGTGATTGTACTCGTGGTATTGCGTCACACCCAACCAAGTGTCCCAATCCAGCGTTTCCGGGATTGGCTCGCCCATCGGCATGTGCTTGATGTTCGGATTCCATCCATGCCACCGGCGGGAATTGTTCATGTGTGCCGTGATAGCGGTTACATCTTTGATAATACCTGCCTCTTGCCAGGCTTTGAACTGGAAATAGTTGGCTTCGGAGTGTCCCTGGTTACCCATTTGTGTCACCACGCCATATTTCTTAGCGGCACGCATCATGATTTCTATTTCGTTGAAGGTACGTGCCATAGGCTTTTCCACATAAACATGGATGCCATGCGCCATCGCCTCGATAGTAATCGGGAAATGCGAATGGTCGGGAACACCTACCGTAACAGCGTCAATCTTTCCCGCCATCCGGTCGAACATCGTACGGAAATCCTGGAAACGCGGGACTTTCGGGAACATATTGATAACCTCCTGCGTATGTTTGGCGCCCATATCCACATCACAAAGAGCCACCACATTACACAGCCCGGTGTTATAAAGCTCCTTGGCTATCTCGCCTCCGCGATTTCCAATACCGATGAATGCGATATTCACCCGGTCGTTAGCACTCACAAACGGATTCTTCGGCATCATGCTTGCCTGAGCCGGAATCCAAAACGAAGGAATGGCCGAAACGGCCGAAAGCGCCAGTGCCTGCTTCAGGAACGAACGGCGCGACATCTCTGATTTCGTCATGGTTGATAAAACTGATTTAAGTCTACGTTCTGTTTAATTTCGTGCGATAAAAGTAGTGTTTTTATCTTGGTTTTGCAAGAGGGAGGGAAAGGAAGAAAATAAAAAAGGCCAAAGCATGGGGCTGTGTCAAAATGAATGTTTTGATGCAGCCCCATTAAGGCGTGTCAGAATTAGCAGAACGCAAGGCGTTGAGGATGAGGGCAACAGGAATTTACTGGAGTAAATGACTTAGCCCGAATTCCGAAAATAACGCAGCAATTTGCAATTATGACACACCGTCTTATACCTTGACCTTTCTTTTATATATTACTTAATCTGCACTACCGGAGTATAAACATATTGGTCAGCCTCAGCCGGTTTAACACCAATGCGTGCATATAATGATGCTGCAGACGCAGCATCTGCATTACCTGTTAAATCCAGAGACATGGATAAATTACCTTCAGAAACCTCCGTCACTTCCTGACGAGCCAAATAAGTAGCTTCATCGACAAAAGCGGTTTTGCTTACCAGCAAAAGTGCGCTTGTGATGGAAGAGGTCTCTACAACTTTTGTTACCGTTGCCGTTCCGGTTACCTGATTTCCGTTCAACGAGAAGTTTTCACCCGTCAACGTAAAATAAGGAGTTACCGGCAAGTCTACCGTTGTATAGCCATTTACATTTACCGTCAAGGTATCCGTACTGCTCAGCCAAGGGCCATTACCGGAACGGGTAATCAATTTATACTGCCCGTCAAACAGGATAGCACTAAAAGAACCATCCTGTGTTACATATACCGAGATTGGATCTCTTTTTTCATAACCATCCTGATACAATTGTAGCTGAACGGCATCAGAAGTTCCCCTTACATATACCGGCTGGTTGTTATAAACCACCCGGCCCTCCAACGTAGATTGAGGTTCATCGTAGTTATCCAATCCGCAACTTGTTATAAACAGTCCACAAAGCACTGCCGAAACTATTTTAGCTATTCCTTTCATAACTTTTCCAATTTAAATGATTATTGATACGGATTCTTCACAAACTTCGGATTGTTGTTTACCCAAGTCAAATCCACAAAGTTATAATAATTCTTCATCTGGAAATAACGAGGATAAGGCTCCGTATTCACTTGTTGTTTGATAAATACCCATTTGCCATCATTCGGGTCACCCGGAGCATTTACACGATAAGGATATAACGCCCACTGCTGTGCATTCGGATCATTGGCAACTCCGTTCCAAACCTTATCAGCCAAACGCCAGCGCTTCATATCCCAATAACGATGGTCTTCGAAAGCGAACTCTACCCGGTTCTCACGAACTATATCATCCAACGTAACCGATTCCAACGGCTGGATACCGGCACGGTCACGAATAACATTGATGTATTTCACCGCGTCAGCCTGATTGCCCAACTCAAAGGAGGCTTCGCAAGCTATCATATAGGCTTCTGCTATACGGAAGTAAGGCCACCACAATTCGGAATTACGTCCACGCGTAGAAGCCAAAGAGGTTTCGTCCATAAACTTACGGTAGAAGAACCCGGTCTTGTTGACATACTGATTATTATTGGCAATTGGACCATTCAAAGCCGTAATAGTCAAGTCATTTTCGTCTTTTGAATCTTGAGTTGAGACCAAGGTTTCCCACGCACCGTTATTCTTAACCAATTGCCCGGCTTGCAAAACGACCTCAGTTCCTTTAAATTCGGCACCCGGATAAATAACGGTTCCCCATAAACGAGCATCTTTATTGGCAAAAGCATCTTCCGGTTCGTCATAAAACACAAAATCACCATTAGCCTCTTGAATCTTGATTGTACCGTCACGATTGTCGAGATACTCAAATGCTTCAACCAGATTCAGAATCGGACCACCATAACAACGGTCGATATCTTCTGCATGAGATGCCGGGATATTGAACTTAGTAAATTCAACAGTTTTTCCCGGATATTTATAATCACAAGACCATATTACTTCAGTATTACCACTTTTGACATTAATAGCATTATAAAAAGCCCGTCCCGGATCTGTCGGATCGGTCATCAATGTATAAACGCCACTATTAATCACGGCTGTTGCAGCCTCCAATGCAGTCTGATAATACCCTTGCGCACGTTCAGCCGGAATACCCACTTCGCCTCCTGCTGTCCGAATCGGATTTGCCATCTTATTGTTGTAATTCGCCAATGAACCCGCATACAACGCAGCACGTGCTTTTAACATTAAAGCAGTCCATTTCGTAGCACGAGCAGCATTTGTCGTCGGCTCAGTAGGCAACATATCCGCTATTTCCGTACACTCCGAAATAATATAATCATATAATTCCGCTTCAGTAGAACGCGCTATCTGCATAGTAGAAATATCCATTCCTGTTTCATAAGAGAACACTTCATCGCCAACAATAGGCATACCTCCTAATCCACGTCCCATGCAAAAATAAACCCATGCACGGAGGAAACGTGTTTCTCCTTCCAAACGCTGTTGCTCCGATGCATCCAATGCTGTTGTAGCACGTACACCCGACAAGAATTGATTCAAATCGCGGATAAACTCATAATCATAAGTTCTCCACCGGTCATCTTCAAATTCTGTACGCGTATCCGGACCGCCATCACAACGTGCAGCTTCATCCAAAATCGTCATGGAATAGGAACCATCGCCATCTTTCGTGCGTTGTCCCCATTGCTTACCTTCCATACGGCCATAATAATTAGCCAACACAGACTTGATCATTACAGCATCATTGAATATTTGGTCATCCGTAAGAATCTTATCTGGTTCTTGGTCCAAAAAGTCCTTACAACCGTTTAGCACAAACATTGAAGCTGTAATTGCCGCAAACATCAATATATTTTTTACTTTCATAATCCTTAGAATTTAACATTTAAACCAATATTAATTGTACGTGTAGTTGGCGTAACCAAACCAGAGTCTTTAATAACTTCTGGGTCAGTTCCCGGGATATTGGAGATTGTAAATAAATTCTGTGCAGACAAATAAATACGACAATCCTGCATCCAAGCCTTTTCCAACCACATTTGAGGTAATGTATAACCGATTTCAAAGTTCTTCAACTTGATATAGCGAACCCGCTGAATCCAAAAATCGCTATTCCAATAATTACTATGCGAACTATTACCAATTAACGGCATCGGATATTTTCCCGGAATCAATTCACTATTGGCATCCCAAATATCTGATAATGTCCAACAATCATCTAACATATATTGTGGAGAATTTCCTCCATCGTGGAACGGTAACTTATTCTCAACACCAGGTGCATAAGAAGATAATGCAGAACCAGTAAAGTCTAATGCAATATCGAATCCTTTCCAGGATGCTGTAAAGTTAATGCCATAATTTAATATCGGGTTGAAATCACCACTGGTATTATATCCAATCGGGCGTTTATCCATATCGTTAATAACACCATCTCCGTTCTGGTCTACATATTTAATATCACCCGGTCTCAATGTGGTGTTACCATGGTCATCGTTATCAATCGGCCATGAAGCGATTTCTTCCCAACTTTCAAATTGTCCATCCGACTCATATCCCCAGAATATCTGGTCGAAACGATGTACTGTTCCGTTTCGGTATTCATCCCACGAGTTACTGAAACGCGGTTTGTATTTATCCCAAATGTATTTACGGGAAAGTGTCATGTTACCACCGATTGAATAATGGAAATCCTCTACAGAATCGGTCCAACGTAAACTTAAATCCATACCGGTATGTACATCCGATTCCAAATTCTCTTTCGGGAGTGTAAAGCCGACTTCTGACGGCAACAACAAATCATAACGAGATGCAGGCAGACCGGTACGCAAACGACGGAAATAGTCGATTGAACCACTCAGACGGTTGTCAAAAAAAGCAGCATCCAAGCCTACATCCAAAATTTTCGCTTTAATCCAAGACAATGTGGTCACCGGAAGTCCACGAGGCTTCGAACCAATGACATATTCGCCATCAATAACAGAACCGCCATTCTTATAAGTATAGCCAGCCAAGTAATCAAACGGACTATACCCATCCGTATTATCGTCTCCCACTAAACCGTAAGAAGCACGAATCTTCAAATCACTAAAAATATCATTCATTTTTGACTCTTTCCAAAAATCCTCTTCTGATATACGCCAACCGATAGAAGCAGAAGGGAAGAATCCCCAACGATGTTCGGGCGGAAACTTCCAAGAGCCATCATAACGCGCAGAAAATTCGACCAAATACTTATTAGCATAATCGTAGTTGAAACGACCTAACCACCCTAAACGAGCTTCAGTCTCATTACCGTAATCGTCATAAGTATCCATTGTCTCATAATCAATCAAATGCAATGAATTTGCCGTAGGTACACTATGTAACCATGTGGAAGGAGTATCCAATCGAGAAGATTCAAAACCGACAACCGCATTTACATTGTGGTCCCCAAACTGTTTCGCATAATTCAATTGGACATTCGCAGTTAATTCCTGATTATACCCCATAGTTCTCTCACGCCAAGGATTGTTATTCTCAAAAATCACGGGATAGGTATCGGTCGCTTCATCATACCCATACAGCTTATAGGTATATTCTTGATTATTTTTATTTTGATTTGCATAGTAGTAACCCACTAATGCTTTAGCAGTCAATCCATCCAATATTTTATATTCCACATTTGCATTTAACTGAATTACACGCCAATCTTCTTGGAATTTACCAGACAAATCATAATTCAACCAACCAAAGTTTGTAGCCGGATTGGTAGAAGTTTGTGTCGGATAATTCGGATTATCATTTGCAAACGGACGTTTTGTTGGCAAATTTCGGTAAGTTCCAAATACTGGCATCCAATAATCATCTGGTTCCGGCACACCTGGATTAACACGTGTTTCAACACGGCCATTCATTGAGACTCCTATTTTTAAACGTTCATTAATCTGGGATTCAATATTCATCTGAACATTTGTACGATGGAAACCGCCATAATTTACAATCATGGCATCTTGATTCAAATGACCTAACGAGAAATAATAATTGACCTTATCCGAACCACCAGAGACATTAGCACTTGCGTAATACTGAGGAGATGTATTCCAAATAAAATCGTACCAGTCAAAAGGAACATACCCTTTCTCTGTTCCTTGCATCCATTTCGCATAATCTTCCTGTGAATACGTACGGGAAGCTACATTTTGCACAGTCTCCGAAGCGATATAATGACTTAAATAAGTAGCGGCATCCGCCGGTTTGGCAAATTTAGACGGATTCTGCCAACCATAATACATATTAATGCCTACTGTATTCTTGGTATTACGTGCACCTTTCTTAGTAGTTACTACAACTACACCATTCGCCGCACGCACACCATAAATAGCAGCAGAAGCATCTTTCAATATAGAAATGGATTCAATGTCGTGGAAGTCGATATTGTTGAACTGTCCTTCATCTTTTACTACGCCATCGATTACATACAACGGCGTACCCATGTTACGAATCTGAACTTTGGTTGTTGCACCCGGACGTCCATCTGTCTGACGGAAGTTCACACCGGCAATCTTTCCGGCTAAAGCCGTAGATGCATTGATAGCCGTAGCCTTCACCAAGTCTTTAGCGCCCACCGAAGAAATAGCCCCAGTCAATGTGGCTTTCTTCTGAGCCAATCCGAAACCGGTAATGACAACCTCATCCAAGGTTTCGGAGTCTTCTTTCATGGTTATGGTTAAATTACCCCCCCCCACAGGGATTTTAACTAATTGATTTACAAAGCCTATATATGTGATTTCGATGGAAGATCCTTCGGCCACACTCAAGGTAAACTTACCATCCATGTCGGAAATGGTTCCGTTGGTCGTTCCTTTTTCCACGATATTAGCACCGATTACCGGTTGGCCGGTTGCATCCACCACGGTTCCCTGCACCTGTACCCGCGATTGCTGTATTCCATCATAAGGAGAAACGGTAGAATCATTTCCTTCAGAAGGAATAGCATACAATACAATCTGATTTTTTGAGATTTCATAGGTCAGCCCCGTTGATTTCAGCATAGCATCCAATACATTCACTAACGATTCGTTGGATGCAGTCAATGAAACACGTGTAGACACATCAACATCATTCTCGTCATAGAAGAACGAATAACCGCTTATCTTCTCGATGCGGTTCATCGCCTCTTTCAGCGAAACATCCGACAACTGTACGGATATCGATTCAATCTGCTCCTTTGCAAATGTCTGTACATTAGGAGCCACTAAAAATAAACTTAACGATAAGGGAAGCCTCCATAAGCTCCCTTTAGATAAATAAAACGAGCGTTTTTTCATGACTCATGTTTCTAAGATTAGTAACTAATTTTTACATTTAAGATTTTAAAATTTCTGTTTTCGAGCAAACTTTATTCCTGTTTCATAGGCATACTGTTTTTATTTGTTTGTTATTACAACTATGTTGTTTTCTCTAAAGTCATATCGAATCGGATTGATACGCGACATCAGCCTCAATATTTCCTCTAACGACTCATCTTTTATCGAGAACGTATAAGCCGGTTTGTTCGACAAACTACTATCCAATATAATCTGTACATTATACCAACGTTCCAAATACTTCTCCAATTCAGACAAGGATTTGTGTTCAAAACGAAGCGACTCGTGCGCCCATAGCGACTCCAATTCCACATCGGCACTTTCGGTCCTCAACTCACCGGTCCGTTTGGAATATATCGCCATTTCACCCGGTTCTATCAGGCTCGTCTTATCCGCTTTACCGACAGACACCGAACCTTCCACCAACGAGACCTTCACATCCGCCATTTCAGCCGTTGCATTCACATTGAACGATGTGCCATACACTCTTACTTCAAGTTCACCGGCATCCACAAGAAAAGGACGTTTTTCGTCTTTCCGTACATCAAAGAAAGCCTCACCTTCCAATTCAACCGTCCGTTCCTCATTCCAATCGTCAGGCAGATACGTCAATGTTGCCCCCGCATTCAGCCATACCGTTGAGCTATCCGGCAACACTACTTTTGCCTTTCCATCCAAAGCTGTATAGACTTGCGGAGCTGAAGCGACCGGTTTTTCCACCCGACTCTGGTGCAAGGCAGCCCATCCGAACACCACCAATAGGAAAGCCGCCACAATGCTCCAACGAATATAAGAGATAACAGAACGCTTATTTTTTCTTTCCCGTCCGGAAATCCGTTCCAGCAAACACATCCACAACTCATCCCGGTTTAATTCCTCTTCCCGCTCTATACTTTGTTGCAAAATCAACAGCCAAAGCCGTTTCAGCTCTACATACAACTCCGCATGAGAAGAATCAGAAAGCCATGATTTCAACTCACCAGCCTCCTGTTCATCCAGTTCCAGCTCCAATGCTTTCCGCAAAAGCTGCCATGGAATTTGTGTATTATCTTTTATGCCCATCATATATATGACCCACCAAAATCTGGCATCCCCTAAAAAGATAATGATATTTTTTATATTTTTTATATAATAATCTATCATTCCACACTTACTCCGACACGGTCCTGTTCGGCCAATGCCCGGATTACCATGGATTCATTCTTAACTTTCCCTGTAACAAACTCCGGAATATTAAACGATTTCATACAAGAGGTATTTTCTGAGGCCTGTAACAACGGAAGCAAAAAAGGCTTTTCCATTTCTCCCGAAGCGGAAACATACGAAAAGAACAGACGCGTATATAAACCATCTAACCGACGACTGCTGAACACAACCCAACGCCCGTTAGATGACCAGGAATGATAACTTTCCGTATCTAAACTATTTACTCCGAGAATAGGGATCTCTCGTCTTGCTTGCAAATCCATCAGATACAAATCAGCATCCTTATGCCAAATCGGAAAAGTCCCGTAAGCAGATACTGTCCCCATCAAAAATCGTCCGTCCGGTGACATACGCGGAAAAGAAAAACTACGTTTCTCCTGATCAGCGTAAAAAAGCGTATCAACATTATTATCCAAAGTACCGGTTTCCGCATCAAAAGCCAAGCGACACAAGTTATACCTCAACTCCGAAATGGAATCCGGTACAGCCTTCGCGGGAGCCGAACAGAAATAAAGATATTTCCCATCCGGAGAGAATGACGGAAATGTCTCAAACGAATGAGCAGAACTAGTCTGCGGTACAGACAGTATTTTATGTTTTTTTATATCATACACAATCACATCTGAAGCCACATCATAAACCTCAACCCGCTGTGTGGGATGAAACCCTTGGGTTGTTTTATTGATTGAAAAAGCGATGAACCTTCCCGACGGATGCCAATAAGGATAGGTGAAAGAAGACAAGGTTTGCTTGGTCTTTGTATCCAAGATTTCCAGCATATCACCATTCTTCAGCACCGTCCCCCCTAAAGAGGCTCGCATATGAAATACATACTGCTCCGGACTGCGGTTGCAAAAAGAATGGCAATTGACACAATTGTTCTCCGTTATCTTGTTTTCAAGAATCGGAGTCTGCTTGAAAGTTTCCAAATCACGCTGGTAAATTCCCATTCGGTTCCAGACCTCATACCCCGGTTCTATCAGCCGATAAGCTATATAACGGTCTATCGGCTCAGCTGCCACATGGAGCGAATAAGGAAGATAAGCGATATTCTTGTCCTCCCTCCGGCACACGACAGTAACCCGGATAGTCTTTCCTTTCGCCCGCTCCAGCCAGGCATGCCATTTCTTCACCGGGAATGCTATCTGTCCGTCTGAAGCTTCAACTACCCAGCGGCCTCCATCCACCTCCAGTACCGCAAACCGCACCTCGCCCTGTTCCGGCGAAACAGAAAAATTTAAAGGAGCTATATTATAAGGAATTGTTATATCCGTATAATCCGGGAATAACCGAACTGCTTCGTTTTTTGTTTCGTCAACAGTAGTATTCAACGAACAGGCTGTCAGGCATACAGCCAGTATAAAAGATAATATTTTCTTCATTTTCCGGCTCTTTATTTTTTAAACAACAAATAAAACCAATAGGTATTTCCATAATCCTGCGCCATCTCTTCCGCAAAATTCAAGAAATTATGTTTATCAGCCATATCTTGACTAAAAGCACCATAATGCTGCTCAACTTCCCAACCGACTCCCATTCGCGCCCATTCGCCCGGATTGTCCTGTGCCAAAGCAATAACCGCCTCCTGCTGATGAACCGTCAATTCACGCCATACTTCCGTATGAAAATAGGTATCATACAACTGTTTAAATTTTGACAAACTTCTATTCAACAAATAAAATCCGGACAAATATTGAAGTGCCATATCCGCCTCCGGATTATTGACAAGTAATTGTTCCAAGGTCTTAAGAAAATCAACAGAAACAGCATACTTCTCCTTATTGTGCCATCCCTTTCGTTTGGACTGGTATTCCACGCATTGTCGGACACCATCATCCGACAGATAAGCACGCTGCCCTCGCGCCCAATCTTTATAAAAAAGCGTTTTTTCCAATAAAGCGATATATTTCGCAGCAACCGGATAGGCTCCACAAATAATATTGGTCTCAACAAGACGTTGCAGCAGACGAGGATTACTCCGGGTCGATGTAATCAATCCTTCGAAAGCGAACTTCTGTGCCGAAGCGATATCGCCTACTTGATAAAAAATATCCGAACAAATCATCGCATCAATCAAAGAGCCATTCCAAGAAGACACCAATGTCTGCGAACCATTTTGCGGATATGAAAACATTTTATCGCCCAACTCATGCCGGCAAGCCAGCGCCAGATTCAAGACATTGAGAGTCGGGACAGTAGGATGTTCAGACGGAAAGGTAGCAATAATTTTCTCCCATTGCTGATGCCTTAAATAATAGTCCCGCTCATAGGCATAAAGCAATATAGAATCCTTATCAGTCCAGATTTTTCCCCAAACTCCAGCCATCAGCAAAAATGCCGCAACCGCCATTTTCCAAGAAGAGACAGCTCTGTTCCGAAACAGATTAGCCAGCAAAATAACCAGTAAGGTCAGTCCCCATGCCCAATAACATTTCTTTGCATCCAGCAGATATTCATAATAAGCATCAGGCAATGCTATCAGACGCATCTCGCTTTGCCACGCTTGCGTCAAAGGAAAATAAAGCCAAAATGCCCCTGTTAGCATCAGCACCCCCATCGCTGGAATCCAATATTTCCGCCGCATAGTGCATTCATACACCAAAAGTCCGCAAACGAACAGCATAAAGACAGCCCCTCCTATTCCATAAAGGAGTGACGTCAGTCCGATAATTTCACTGAAAGAAAGCCACCGGTTGGCCGATGCGATATAAATTCGCCAGCAAACCAGACAAAAGAAAAAAGCTAAGGTTCCTGTTATCTGATAATTCACATCAAGATGTAAAATAAGCAAACCGCACAAAGGCATAAGTGCAAGCACATCCGGAAGCAAAGAAGCTTTAGACATTCTCATCGACAACAATTTTTGAAGCAGCACTCCACACGCCACCAGTAATAATGAGGTAAAAACAGCACCAAATCCCGGCAATCCATAAAATTGCTGGAAAAATCCAGCTATGTAATCTGCCATTCCTCCAACACGGGCCAGGCTGTCCAAAGCATACTCTTTTGAGAACAAAAACATGCGTAATTGCTCTTGATAATAAAACAAATAGGCATATTGACCCTGTAAAAAAAGAAAGAAAACAACAAAAATTATGCCCCAAAACAGCAGCTTCTGTACTCTTATAGTCATATTTACTCTAAAAAAATCCATACCTTATATATAAGACACATATCCTTTACTCTCCCCCTAAAGAGGATTGGAAGATAATCTTATCTCGCTCTTTTTTTATAGGCATCTTCCTTCCCTCCAATTCATGCCTACCTTTTCTTCAAAAGATAGTATGCTTTTTCCCCAAAGGTAGTATGCTTTTCCGAAAAAGATAGGCAGGAATCTTTACCTTTGAAAAGATGGATTTCTTTACTTTTTGCGTACCTTTGCAGCGTGAAACGGATTTAATAAGATTACAAGTTCGTAAGTTCCTGTTTTTTAGTTTCTAAATTAAAACATAACAAGAACTTATAGACAAAAAAATATACCGATGGAGGAGCAGGATTTTGCACCTCTACATACGAATAAGCTTAAAAACTAAAAAACTAACTATTTATGGCATTACAGTGTGGTATCGTAGGGCTTCCGAATGTAGGGAAATCTACACTTTTCAACTGTTTATCGAACGCAAAGGCGCAATCAGCGAATTTTCCTTTTTGCACCATCGAACCCAATGTGGGCGTAATTACCGTTCCGGACGAACGACTGAATAAATTGGCAGAGATTGAACATCCTCAGCGGGTTATCCCGACTACAGTAGAAATTGTAGACATCGCAGGACTGGTGAAAGGTGCAAGCAAAGGCGAAGGGCTGGGTAATAAGTTCCTGGCAAATATCCGCGAAACAGATGCTATCCTGCATGTATTGCGCTGTTTTGACGATGGTAATATCGTACATGTGGATGGTAGCGTAGACCCGGTGCGGGATAAAGAGATTATCGATATGGAGCTTCAGCTGAAAGATCTGGAAACAGTGGACAGCCGCATCGCCAAAGTTCAGAAACAGGCTCAGACAGGGGGCGACAAACAAGCCAAGATTGCTTACGAAGTACTTTGCAAATACAAAGAGGCTTTGGAGCAAGGCAAGAGTGCCCGTACCGTAACGCTGGACACGAAAGAGGAGGAGAAAGTCGCACACGATTTATTCCTGCTGACCAACAAGCCGGTATTGTATGTCTGCAATGTGGATGAAGCAAGCGCAGTCAAGGGAAATCAGTATGTAGATGCCGTACGCGAAGCCGTTAAAGACGAAAATGCTGAAATACTGGTCGTTGCCGCTAAGATAGAAAGCGAAATCGCCGAATTAGAAACTTACGAAGAACGCCAAATGTTCTTGCAGGAAATCGGTTTGGAGGAATCAGGTGTAAACCGGCTGATCAAAGCTGCCTACAAATTATTGAACCTGCAAACTTTCCTGACCGCAGGTCCCGATGAAGTACGTGCCTGGACATTCCATAAAGGCTGGAAAGCGCCACAATGTGCCGGGGTAATCCACACCGATTTTGAAAAGGGATTCATCCGGGCAGAAGTCATCAAATATGATGATTACATCGCATACGGTTCAGAAACAGCTGTAAAAGAGGCCGGGAAGATGAGTGTGGAAGGCAAGGATTATATTGTTCAGGATGGAGACATCATGCACTTCCGGTTTAACGTATAATGCAATCTAACACCCCAACCATCCGTATCAAATGATAATTTGACAATAATTTTCCAAATTCATTTGGTATATTCGATCGGATATATTACTTTTGTAGCCGATTCGAACTGCGGCTGTGGTGTAATTGGTAGCCACGTCAGACTTAGGATCTGATGCTTCACGGCGTGGGGGTTCGAGTCCCTTCAGCCGCACCATTCATAAAACTCCTCGCAGACAAGGATTTGTTTGCAAGGAGTTTTTCTTTTATATTTGGTCTATTAATTCTTAAAAAAGTTGGCACACGATATGAGAATACATCGCTTTCATCTGTTGCTGTTTTTTTGTTTCAGCTTATCCTTTGCGCAAGGATGGGCTCAAACGGATTTAGGAGAGCAGCTGAAGCAGGTTATTTCCGGGAAGGCCGCAACTGTTGGCGTTGCGGTTATCTTCAATGGCTCGGAACTGGTTACGGTCAATAATATGTACCGCTATCCGATGATGAGTACTTTCAAGTTTCATCAGGCTCTCTCCGTCATGGAATACATCAACCGGAAAGGAGAAGACTTGGCTACGGAAATTCTGGTAAAACGCTCTGATCTGAAAGAAAACACCTACAGCCCGATGCGAGATGCGAATCCCAACGGGAATTTCCGGATGACAATCGGTGATTTGTTGAAATATTCATTGATAGAGAGTGACAATAATGCGTGCGATGTCCTGTTCAAACATATCGGCGGTCCCAAATTTACGCAACGGTATGTGCATGAGCTGGGCATTCAAGACGTTGCCATCACCCAAACGGAAGCGATGATGCACGAATCACCGGACAATTGTACGCTCAACTGGACAAAACCCTCGGCGGCTGTGCTCCTCATGGAAACATTCCTCCAAAATGAATTGTGCTCCAAGCGACAAAAAGTATTTATCCAACGCGCTATGGCTGATGCAAATACCGGAAAAGACAAATTGAAAGCAGGGCTTCCCAAAGATGTCCTTTTGGCCCATAAAACCGGAAGCTCAGATCGCAATGAGTTCGGCATCAAGCTGAGTGACAACGACATGGGATTTGTAGTCCTTCCCAACGGACAATATTATACGATAGCCGTATTTATCATGAACTCACAGGAGTCGGACAAAGTCAATGCCCGCCTGATAGCGGATATTTCCCGTACGGTATATACGTATTTTATAGACAATTATAAGAAATGATATAAATTAGAAAGATATGAAGATTGCACTTGTAGGATATGGCAAGATGGGAAAAACCATCGAACAAATCGCTCGGAACAGAGGGCATGAGATTGTTTCAATCATTGATGTGAATAACCCGGAAGACTTCGAATCGGAAGCATTCAAGCAAGCCGATGTCGCCATCGAATTCACGACACCCGCAACGGCATTCGACAATTACATGAAATGCTTTGCCGCAGGAGTACCGGTAGTTTCCGGAACAACCGGATGGCTGAACCGTTTAGATGAAGTAAAACGGATGTGTGCAGAGGAGGGAAAGACCTTCTTCTACGCTTCCAATTTCAGCATTGGGGTAAACATATTCTTTGCCTTGAACAAGTATCTGGCCAAAATCATGAACAATTTTCCTTCGTATGATGTACGAATGACAGAGGTTCACCACATTCATAAGCTGGATGCACCAAGCGGTACAGCCATCACACTGGCAGAAGGCATTCTGGACAATCTTGACCGGAAGGAGCGCTGGACATTAGAGACCTCCGAAAAACCGACAGACTTGCCGATCCATGCCATCCGCGAAGGAGAGGTTCCGGGCATTCATGAAATCATCTACGAATCGGATGCCGACATCATCAGTATCAAGCATGACGCAAAAAGTCGTGCCGGATTTGCGTTGGGTGCAGTTCTTGCGGCCGAATTTACCGCCGGTAAGAAAGGATTCTTAGGTATGAACGACCTTTTCCACTTTTAATAAAAAACGATGATGAAAAAGAAAATCACGAAAAAGCAATATATCAAATTCAGCATCGCGGGGATCTTATACGGACTCTTTATCCTTTGGATGCAGAATGGATGGCTGACATTGGGATATATTCTGCTTGCGGATATTTATTTAACCAAATACATCCCGTGGGGAGCTTGGAAAAATGTAAAGAACCCGTCTCTTCGCAACGCATTAGGATGGGTGGATGATATTGTATTTGCCTTAGTGGCGGTCTATTTTATCAATATCTTCCTGTTCCAGAATTACCAAATACCCAGTTCATCCTTGGAAAAATCCTTGTTGGTAGGCGATTACCTGTTTGTCAGCAAGGCCAGTTACGGTCCCCGGGTCCCCAATACTCCGCTCTCTTTCCCATTAGTTCAAAACACGTTACCCATTCTGAACTGTAAATCCTATTTGGAATGGCCGGAATGGGGCTATAAGCGAGTAGCCGGTTTAGGACAAGTGCAACGTAACGATATTGTGGTGTTTAATTTCCCGGCAGGTGATACCATTGCCCTCCGGATGCAAAATCCTGATTACTATACACTGGTTGAGATGTATGGCCGTGAAGCGATACGAACCAACCGCCAGCAATTCGGAGAGATTATGTATCGCCCGGTAGACAAACGCGAGCATTATGTAAAACGCTGCATCGGAATGCCCGGTGACACCCTCTCCATACGCAGCAATCAGGTCTACATCAACGGGGAAAAGGCTACGAATCCAAAGAACATGCAATTGAATTACTTTGTAGAGAGCGAAACGCCTTTCACAGAAACCATGTTTCGTAATTGGGGAGTCAGTAAAGATGATTATATGCCTTACGGACAACCTTGCACGGTAACAGATGCTGAAACACTCTCATTTCTGGGATTCCAGCCCAATGCCAATGGCAATTATAACTTGGTGTATCGGTTCCCGATGACCGAAGCCATGTTGAACCAAGTAAAAAAACTGCCTTCAGTAAAGAAAGTCGTCGTTGAACCGGACATCGTCGGAGGAACACTGTATTACCCGGTGGATTACAAAACCGGATGGACGCGTGACAACTACGGGCCGATTTGGATTCCGAAACGGGGAGCAACCATCGAACTCACCCCGGAGAATCTGGCTATCTACCGCCGGTGCATCAAGAACTATGAACATAACGACCTGGAAGAAAAAGATGGCGTTATATATATTAATGGTAAACCGGCAACCACGTATACGTTCCAATATGATTATTACTGGATGATGGGAGATAACCGCCATAACAGTGCAGACAGCCGTTCGTGGGGGTTTGTACCGGAAGATCATATTGTAGGAAAGCCGATCATGATCTGGCTTTCCTTGAATAAAGACCGTGATTGGTTTGACGGAAAAATTCGTTGGGAACGGTTATTCCGGTGGGTTGATAACATTAAATAATGTGGAAAGTTGGAATTAGATATAGAAGTCGGCATTTAGAAATTTGAAACTATAAGTTTGAAGTTAGAATGAAGAAGGAAGAGTTTATACAGCAAACGGAAAAGAAAAAGGGGCGTATGCTTCGCTCGGCGTTCTTCATTCTTTCTTTACTTATATGTCTGCTCATTGTCCGCTTGTATGTAGTGGAGTCGCTACATATCTCAACTGATGCCATGGAAACCTCTTTGCATAAAGGAGATTTAGTATTGGTGAATAAACTACCCTGTACACCCCAAAGACGGAGTATTCTATTATTTACAAGTCCATTACGCAGAGATTCATTATCCTCACCATGGTTCATCAGCCGATGCGTGGGCATTCCGGGGGATACCATACAGGTAAACAGCAACGGCTATCTTGTAAACGGTAAGGAGTACCCCAATCCCCCTCATACCTTGGACACTTATATCGTTCCTCCCTCCGGGAAAAAGAGCTTGCTGGAATTGATTCAAACGCGTCACATCCCGTTGCGAGACATGAAAACAGACTCAACGGGTTTGTCTTTAACACTGACTTCTTTTGAAGCCTATCAGTTGCGGGAAGAACTTCCGGACACACTCCAGTCATTGTTACAAATCCGTCCGGTCCCAAGTTACCGTTTTGTCATTCCTCAAAAAGATCGCGCCTACCGGTTAGACAGCTTGTCGCTGCTGGCTTGCCGGGAAGCGATTTTGGACGAGACAAACGGAAAAGCTGTTATCCGGGACGGGAAATTGTATATAGAAGGCAAACTCACCCATTTTTTCTTTTTCCGACAAAACTATTATTGGTTTTTATCGGATAACCGGACAGATGCCATCGACTCACGCCATATCGGAGTGGTTCCGGAAGATCATCTGATCGGAAAATTATTCTTTTGTTGGTTTAGTCGGGATAAAAATAAACGATTTAAAAGATTATGACAAGTGCTTATACCTCTACTGCCTATTTGGGACCGATACAACTATACACCAAATATGGAACATACGACCGGATTTTCCTGGAAACGGAAGAAAACTACATGAAACAAACCTACCGGAACCGATGCCTAATAGCCGGGGCCAATGGTACACAGGCCTTAACGGTTCCGATAGTCAAACCGGACACCCTCAAATGCCTGACACGGGATATCCGCATCTCAGACCATGGAAATTGGCGCCATTTGCATTGGAACGCTTTGGTCTCTGCCTACCGGATGAGCCCTTTTTTCGAATATTACGCAGACGATTTAGCTCCATTCTACGAAAAAAAGTATGAATTCCTGATGGATTTCAACGAGCGGTTGCGGGAATTGATTTGCCAACTGATAGATATTCAACCCGATATCCAATCCACTTCCGTTTACAATCCGCAGGTCGAGCATGATTTCCGTGAAATGATTTCACCGAAAAGCAAAGAAACGGACGCCTCGTTTATTCCGGTCCCTTATTACCAGGTATTCCAGGACAAACTAGGATTTCTTCCCAACCTGAGCATTGTCGATCTGCTGTTTAATATGGGACCGGAAAGCATTTGCATCTTGAAAGCCTCTGCTTGCCAAGAGGACTGACCTCAGAACACCTGCAATTTTAATCCAAAGGAAAGGCTGAGATAATCTTTGGGCTTCAACGAACGATTGCCAATCTTATTAATTAGATACAGGTCACACGTACTCAATTCGTAGAAGAAAGAGATCGATTTGTGCCAGCTGTTGTTTTCATTCAACTTCAAGGTGAAGCGTTCACCCACAAATGCATGGAAACGGAAGCGGGTAGAAAACCAATAATACCCGTCCGGATATTTATCGGGTTGCTTCCCCCAAAATTCCCGGTCAAGCAAGATATTGATATAGGCTCCACAAGCCAACGGCTCAAACGAGAAGCGATCATTCAACCGGATATTCCACGGATAATAATTTTGCTTACAGGTAAAAGTAAACTTAGCGTTATCATCCGTATAGGCAGGAATAAAGCCTACCAACACATCTGTTTCCCAGTGTTTCCGGTAATAATCCCAGCCCAAACCGACAGAAATCATCCCCATTGAACCGGCAAATTGCAATTTGGTGTAACGAGGAATGGCTCTCTCCCACCGAGCTTTATATTTTTCCAAACGTTCCTGATAACGAGTCTCCTCCTGTGCATGAAGCGGAAAAACCAGCACTAAGAAAAGAACATACCACTTAATAATCGACCGATTCATAGGTATAGGCGTTAGAAGTTAGTGTAAATTTCAAATAATTACGTTTCCCCATATTGGCACAACCATAATAGATAATGCCATCTCCGAAAATATCTGAAGCCTGCACCGAATGGTTATGCGCATGAAGACAAAACAACAAAGACGGAAATTTGCGAATATACTCCTGAAAGACCATCTTTACATTATTATTAAACTGGTCACTTCCCGGTGGTGCGTGCATCACAAAAACCGTCCTTGAGGCATCCGCTTGTTGCAATTCGGAAAGGATAAACTCAAAATCCGGCACCGGATGAGAATAATCATATTCCAACGCATTGGTATTCAGACAAACAAACTTGACATCACCTGCCACGAACGCAAAATTATCCGCTCCAAAAAGAGCCTGGAATACACTATCCCCATTCCCTAAAATATCATGATTGCCAATCAGCCCGACATAAGGAATCTCTAACTGGGAGAGAATCTCTTCCGTCCAATCGTATTCCGCCGTAGTACCGAACTCGGTATAATCGCCTCCATGAATCAGAAAATCAATACTGTCTTTTTGCATGTTGATGTGCCGGACAAAATCTTCCGTCTCGTCATAACTCCGTTGGGTATCACCGAATAAGACAAAACGAAGAGTATCTTTTCCAGCTGTCGCCTGCTCGATCAAAGGAATATTTACCTCATTGATCCGGGGCTCCCCGGCAGATAATTGCCCATCGTAAGGATGATAATCAATCAGTTCGCACGCCGAAGGAAAGAACAGGCAAAGCCAAGGTATTACATAGTGAATCTTCATATATCGGATTTACAAACATATAGATGCAAAAGTAAGACTTTATCGAATGAACGGATTGGTCTGTTTATCGCCAATGCTGGTTAGGAAAAAGAAAAATCAGGTTCAACCCAAAACTGTATAATCATTCTTTACTTTTTTGCTGAATTTATAATTATTTCTGTAAATTTCTACTCAAATTGATTCATAATTAGAAAATATAGGGTATTTTTGCAACATCTTTGCGAAGAGGACCGTTAGTTCAGCCGAAACAGAGAAGAGAAAAAGAGGTCTTTTTCTCTAATAAATATTAATTAAGGCGATTTTACCGGCTCTTTTTTGCAGATAAAGGAATTATGCTTTATTTTGCACGAAAATGCGAACAAAGCATATAACAAGTTGATGAGTTGATGAGTTATCAGGTATTAAGATGAAGTATTAAAATCATCTATTATACATCGACAAACTCAAGACCAAAGACTAAACACTTGATATAAATGTAGATATAAACAAAGTCATTATAACATTTTAAACTTACAGTAAAATTATGAACAGAAAGTTTTTATTGCCATTCATTATGTTGGCAGCAATTCTGGCTTTTTCTTCTTGTTCTAACAAGTTGAAACCGCTGGCTGAAGAGTACATCAAGGCTGAGCCTCAACCTCTGGAAGCCATTGGCGGAAAAGTTCCTGTAACTATCAATGCTACATTCCCGGCTAAATGGTTCAACAAGAAAGCTGTTGTAACAGTTACTCCGGTTCTTCGTTATGAAGGAGGAGAAGCATGGGGAACTGCTTACACGTATCAAGGTGAAAAGGTTCAAGGTAACAACCAGGTAATTCCGTACAAGGAAGGTGCTAATGTTACTATGAAATCTGCATTCACGTACAAACCGGAAATGAAGAAATCTGAATTGTATTTGACTTTCGATGCGAAAGTAAAAAACAAAACAGTTAAATTGCCGGATGTAAAGATCGGTGAAGGTGTTATCGCTACTTCTGCTTTAGCAGATGCCGCTACTGCAAACGCAGCTGTTGCTGCTGACAAGTTCCAGCGTATCATCAAAGAAGCTCATGACGCTAGCATCATGTTCTTGATCCAGCAGGCTAATCTCCGTTCTCAAGAATTGAACAAAACGGAAATCGCAGATTGGAAAGATTTGGTAAAGAACGCTGACGAAGCTCCGAACCAGAATGTCGCTATCGAAATCCAAGCATACGCATCTCCTGATGGTGGTGTTGAACTGAACACTGGCCTGGCTGAAAGACGTGAACAGAACACAGACAAATATCTGACTAAAGAATTGAAGAAGATGAAAGTTGACGCTCCGGTTGACGCTAAATATACCGCACAAGACTGGGAAGGATTCCAAGAATTGGTTTCTAAATCCAACTTGCAGGACAAAGACTTGGTATTGCGTGTATTGTCTATGTACAAAGATCCGGAACAACGTGAACAGGAAATCAAGAATATCTCTTCGGTTTACAGCACATTGGCTGAAGAAATCCTTCCGCAATTGCGTCGTTCTCGTTTGGTTGCCAACATCGAAATCATCGGTAAGTCTGATGACGAAATCACAGCTTTGGCAAAGAACGATCCGAAAGCTTTGAACGTTGAAGAAATCTTATACGCTGCAACATTGACTGACGACAATGCAGAAAAGACTCGTATCTATAACGAAGCTTCTAAATTGTATCCGAACGACTATCGTACTTGGAACAACGTAGGTATGATGGCATTCCGTGCCGGTGACTTAGCTAAAGCTGAACAAATGTTCAACAAAGCTAATTCTGTAAAGAACAATCCGGAATCAAACATGAACTTAGGTTTGATCGCTTTGACAAAAGGTGACCAAGCTAAGGCTCAGCAGCTATTTGGCAATGCTGCAGGTGTTGCAGAGTTGAGCGAAGCTCTGGGTGTTCTATATCTGGAACAAGGCGAATGGGCTAAAGCTGCTAACTCATTTGGTTCAGTGAAGTCTAATAACGCTGCTTTGGCTCAGATCTTGACCAAAGATTACAGCAAGGCTTCTCAGACTTTGAACGCAGTTCCGAATCCGGATGCTACAACTTCTTACTTGAAAGCTATCGTTGCTGCTCGTACAAACGATGCCAATGGTGTAGTAAGCAACTTGAAGCAGGCTATCGCTAAAGATTCTTCTTTGAAGAACGAAGCTGCTATCGATTTGGAATTTGCTAAATATGCAACCAACTCTGATTTCGCAGCATTGGTTAAATAAGTGATATTTCCAATCCATTATAAAAAGGTTCTTCCTTCCGAGGAAGAGCCTTTTTCTTTGTTATAGAAAATGAACATTTCAGAGATTAAAGGCCATGCGGCCATGATCGGAGCGGAAACAATGTGGGGATTAATGGCTCCGATCGGAAAATTTATCCTTTCAGGTGCGGTTATCACCCCCTTATTAATGACCGACTTTCGGATGATCGGAGCAGCTTGTCTGTTCTGGATCGCCTCACTCTTTACCCAACCGGAGCATGTCAACCATAAAGACATGCTATCCCTGTTTTTTGCGGCCTTGTTTGGTATCGTATTCAACCAAGGCACTTACATATTCGGGCTGGGTATGACTTCACCGATCAATGCCTCTATTGTCACTACCAGCTTACCGATATTGACGATGGTTATCGCGGCAATCTACCTGCGGGAACCGATTACCGGGAAAAAACTACTGGGTGTATTCATGGGTGCTGTGGGAGCATTACTCCTCATTCTAAGTGGGCAGCCGATGTCCGGCGGGCAATCTGGCAGTATTGGAGGCGATTTGCTATGCCTCTTTGCCCAGTTTTGTTTTTCTCTTTATCTGGTATTCTTTAAAGGTCTAATAGGAAAATATTCTCCGATAACCTTGATGAAATGGATGTTTACCTATGCCTCAATATGCCTGATACCGTTCTCTTATACAGAAATCGTTCAATTAGACTGGAGTCTATTGGATTATAAAGTAATAGCCGGGCTGGTAATGGTCGTTTTCTGTGCCACCTTTATCAGTTACCTGTTGATTCCTATCGGGCAAAAGAATCTCCGGCCGACAGTAACCAGTATGTATAACTACCTCCAGCCTATTGTAGCCAGCATCCTTGCCGTAGCCTGGGGAATGGACAGCTTTAATGCGCTCAAAATAGTTGCGGTCATATTGGTCTTCAGCGGCGTATTCTTTGTTACGCAGAGTAAGAGCCGTGCTCAATTGGAGGCCTACAAAAAACAACAGGAACAGGAACAACAACAGAATGAGTAGTCTGTATAAATAAAAAGAAACGGCGGAGCTTCGCGCTTGGCCGTTTCTACATTTAACCGTTTTAAACAAAAAGAAAAAGTTAGCTAAGGTCAACAAGTGTAAATGTACCTAATCACATTAAGATGATTATTAATAAAACCATTCTTTAGATTAAAAAGGACAGCGAGCAAATGTACCAATATAAATTGATATAAAGCAACTCTTCCACCTCTTTTTTGCTATTTTTCACATAAAACCCTCCAATTTCTTGTATCTTTGCAGTACATTTTTTTAGTAAGATCCAGAGATATAGAACGATTATGGCAGATTTCAGCATACATATATTGGGGTGTGGCTCGGCATTACCGACGGTACGTCATGCAGCTTCTTCCCAAATCATTGATTTACGGGACAAATTGTATATGATTGATTGTGGTGAAGGCACGCAAGTCCAAATGCGCCGAATGCGTATCAAGTTTGCCCGGTTGAATCATATCTTTATCACGCATGCACACGGCGACCATTGCTTTGGTATTCCGGGATTGATATCCACATTAGGGATGTTAGGACGAAACGGTGATTTGGTTATTCATGCTCCGGCCAATTTAGAAGAATATCTACACACAATTCTAAAAATATTTTGCCAGGGAATGCCTTTTCAAGTCCGGTTTAACCCAGTTAATCCCTATGAATACGGATTAGTCATGGAAGACCGTTCCGTATCTGTCTATTCCTTGCCGCTAAAACACCGCATACCCTGCTGCGGATATCTGTTTGTCGAGAAACAACGTGAAGCGCATATTATCCGAGAGATGATCGATTTCCATCACATTCCCGTCAAAGAGATCCAATATATCAAACAGGGAGCCGATTACGTGACACCGGAAGGGAAAATTATCCCGAATGCCTGGCTGACACGACCTGCCGCCCCAGCCCGTAAATACGCGTATTGTTCCGACACCGCCTATTACCCGAAGATACTTCCATACATTCATCAGGTAGACTTATTGTACCACGAAGCGACCTTTACAGAAGCAGATGCAGCACGTGCTAACGAAACATTTCACTCAACGGCTAAGCAAGCCGCAACGATAGCACGTGCCGCAGAAGTTAAAAAACTGCTTATAGGCCATTATTCAGCCCGGTATGAAGATCTGAAGCTATTGCATCAAGAAGCCAAATCCATTTTCCCGGAAACGCTATTGGCTCAGGAAGGGATGAGCCTCTCACTCTGACACACCGATGACGAGCTTACCGTACCCCCCTCCATCAAACTCAATGCGTCCGTTGCGACCATTGTTTATCTCATAATAATCTGAGTCATCATGCTTTTCTCGGTGTGTGTCTTTAAATCGGCGGGACACATCGCAGTCACCATAAGCAATGTCATCGGCCTTTACCTTAAAAGAGGCACTAGCCGGTAATCCGACATAAAGATTGCCGTACTGAGAGTCCACTGCGATATAGTCAAACTTCGCATCAGCCTTGGTTATGTCGATATTGCTATAATCCAAGCTTTCGCAGTCAAGTTTCCGTTCCAAATAACCGATTTTCACTTCGCTATACTTAATGCTCGCATTCAATGTATTAACCTCCTTGATACGGAGCTGTCCATACTTGTTTTTAATGGTCAAATCGCCTATTTTATTTACCTGAAGGTTCGAATATTTACTATCTATTGTCAATTCATCAGCCCCATCTACAAAAGCACTTCCACTATATGCCAAGTCTAAGTTACCACCAGCCAGGTATCCCAACGTAACATTGCTATATTTAGCATTCAATTGCAAAGGCTGTGTAAAATTGCCCGCCTCCAAATTGCCATATTTTATCTCAATAGAGCACAGCCCTTTATTCAACTCCGGCATTTGAATATTACCATACTTCTGTTCGATGTTCGTTGTCATCCACGAAGGCATACTAATATAATAGTTAATAGAAAAGTTTGCGTTATTAAATTCTGTAATTGAGCGAACCTCCGTAAGCCCCATAATGGTCTTATCTTCTTTCTTTAAGATGATTTGAACACGTTCCAATATTCTTTGCGCCTGTTGTTCGTTCCTCGCCTTCGACTCAACAACAACCCGGAAAGCAACCTCATCCTTCTTCCAATGCGTAATCGTTATATTTCCATACTTGCTGCTCAAAAACAAATTATTATCCGGCCTGGCAGCAAACGATTGGGAGTATTCTTTTTTGCGGGTAATCTCTTGATTCTCCGCCCACAACAAATTGGTACACAGGAACAACATCAATAATAATGCCGTTCCGACAGATTGTAATTTTCTTGTTTTCATATCTTTAAAACTTAAAACACTTATTTATTCATTTGTCCATACAATTGTTGCAGGCTACTCAAACTGTTGCGGTATTGCTGGTTTATGGCAAAAACGCCCTCATCCGAACAGGGTAATGTAGGCAACACCTCCCGATCAAATTGCCGACAGGAATTTTGAATATGTTGGCCAGCCTCCAGCAATTTCCGGGAAGCCGGATTATTCGATTGCAAACTTTTCTCTTCCATTTCCATGAGAATTCCTTCCATCTGCATCATATAATAAGTACGCAATTCCGTCATTTCTGAATGCAGTTTGCAGATATATTGCGGTTCATCAAACGCATCTTCACCCCAAGGCAAGGCTAAGTAAAGGAACAGAGCAATGGCCGCAGCAATCGGAATAGCCGCCCATTCCAACCAACGCCTTTTACTTCTCCGATTCTCCGTTTGCTCCAGTTTTGTCAGAAACCGGTCCAAATCGCCAATCGGCAAATCGTCTGTATCAAACGCCTCTCGGTTCTTATCTATGAAATCCTTCAATTGATCCATGCTTTTTCCTTTCTATTATATCCAACAATTTCTTTTTCCCTCGCAAATACTGGCTTCGCGCCGATGCCGGCTGAATATGGAGAATCGAGGAAATTTCCTCCATATCATACCCTTCAAAAAGATATAAAGACAAAATCACCCGAAACCCTGTGGCTAATTGCTTTATCCCCTCTTTAACGGCGGCAACCGAAAGTTCCACAGCTTCCCAGTCATCTGTTTCTTCCTCCGCCAACGCAAAATTCTCCGGGAGTTCGTCCCAATCCGGCTGCATCTGACGCAAATGATCAATGGCGGTACGGACTGCGATCGTTTTCATCCAAGCCTCGAACGATAATTCATAATGATATTGACTGATTTTTGTGAACACCTTCAAAAACGTATCCTGCATAGCCTCTTCCGCATCGGCCGGATTACCTATAATGCGCAGGCAAACGTTATATAGCCGTTTCGCGTACATCCGGTATAACGCCACCTGCGCTTGTCGGTTTCCTCTACTGCATTCGTTTATCAGTTGTCTTATCGAATCTTCCATTCCTTTGTCATCGTTCTTTTTGCTTACGCTTTCACATATAAGAACGCACCCTTTTCTTCAAACGTTGCATATTCAAATCTCATTTCATTTCTTTAACATTGTATTTGCTCCAGAATCCCCTTCTTTTTAATCACTCCCCCTCAGGGTCTTCTTCCGTTTTTATCTGTTCCAAGATTTCATTAATCCGTCGTTTGGTATTCCGGTTATGGATAATTCCACCTATCAGCCCGCATACACCCCCGATAATGCCACCTGTCAAAAAGGATATTCGTACATCACTTTCTACAAAACGTAAAGATTCGATGACGAACCAAATGAACCAACAGCAGAGGAAGGGAATACTGAACTTAAGCCAATTGGCGTTTGATTGTTGCAGGCGTAATAGTTTCCGGCTTACTTCCAACAAATTTTTCTCCAGCAGGTCTCTCGGCTTGATGAATTGTTGTTGGTAAAGCATATATCCGATAGCAATTAAAAGGAATAACGAAGTAACAATCCGGTATGATAACGAGAAACCGACTACCGAAAATATCCAACAACAATAGGGAATGCCCAACAGTGCCACTCCACCAATGACAAATAAATCTTTCCGAAGCCTTCCAACCTTTTCGCTCATGGCACGGCGCACCAATCGATCGTTGATAATTTTCTGATGTCCCAATTTCGATTTCAACAACTCCATTTGCTGCTTCATTTCGTCTAATTCCAAGTTTCTGTCTAAATTCTTTTCCATTTTCCTGTAGTTTTAATCATTCGACATATTCTTTAATTCAATTCGGATACGGAAGAGGCGCACCGAAACATTCTTCGTGCTGATTCCTACAATCGCGCCAATTTCCTCATAGCTGATTCCTTCCAGCCAAAGTAATACGATAGCCCGATCTAGGGGTTTCAGCCGATGAATACGCTGATAAAGTTGCCTGATCTGTTTCGAGTCTTCATCTTTGTCTTGAAACAAATCGATGTCCATACTCAGCGGAACCGTCTTGTGTCTTTTCTTCTTCCGCTCCGAAGAGATACAGGTATTGAAACTGACTTTCCAAATCCACGTGTCGATACCGCTGAGCATCTTGAACGAGGAATAACCTTTCCAAAGATTAATCAGCACCTCCTGGAAAAGGTCGTTCACTTCATCCGAATCATTAGAAAACATAAAGCATACCGTATATATAGTATTCTTATGCTCCTGAACCATTCTTTCAAAATCTGTCTTTACTGTGTCCATAAATTGTTCTCTTGTTTCTACACGTTAGACGCTTTAAGGAGTTGGAAAACTACAGGAAAATGGAAATAATTTCCTTTCTTTTTTCAGATAATAGATAACTACGGAAAAATAACCGTTTGTCCCTCAAAAACAGCCGTTATTATTAAACGCAAAAACACAAAAAAACACGGAGCGATTAATAATTAAAAGCCCCGTGCATATATTTTAATCCGTTTTTGTTTTTTAGATTTTTTCCAACGTACGCTTGATCAGTTCCCAAGTATGTTGAACGGAAACGATGCGCACACGTTCATCAGGTGAATGCGGATGCTCTAAGTCCGGACCAATAGAAATCATATCCATATCAGGATAAGCTCCTTGGATAATACCGCATTCCAAGCCTGCATGCATCACCTTCACCTCTGGGTCTATCCCGAAAAGTTCGTGATAAGTTTCTTTCATCAAGCCGAGAATCGGAGAGTCGATATTAGGCTGCCATCCATTATACCCTCCGGTCTCTTCCACTTTTGCACCCGCCATGGCAAAGATACTCTCCAAACTGGAGCAAAGCGCATCCTTGCGACTCTCAGAGGAACTACGTACCAATAATTTTATCTCGATCAACTCGTTCGAGGTCTTGACTATCGCCAGATTAGACGAAGACTCTACCGTACCGGGAAAATCATGCAACATCGTAATCACCCCATTTTGGCATCCTTCGATGGCATTAATCAAATCATCCTGAATCTCCTCTGGGATCAAGGTCGTGGGTAAATCCGTCATCTCAGTCGAAAAGCAAATATTATCCTCAATTCCGGCATATTCCACCCGATACATATCCTGATAATCCGAAACCAATTCCCATAATGCTTCAACATTATCTCCCGGAATTGTGATTACCGCCACAGCCTCACGCGGAATGGCATTCCGGAGATTTCCTCCCTCTATTGCAGAAAGGCGTGCGCCATAATCGCACACGGCTTCTTTCAAGAAGCGGAACATCAGCTTGTTGGCATTCGCCCGGCCTAAATGAATGTCTACACCGGAATGTCCGCCTTTCAATCCCGTCAGATTCAATTTCACCGCCACATCCCCTTCCGGGATATAGGTATCTTCCTTAAATTGGAAAGATATGTTCATATCAGCTCCGCCGGCACATCCTACAAACAATTCGCCCTCCTTCTCCGAATCACAATTCAACAGGATATCCCCTTTCAAAAATTCAGGTTTCAGGCCAAAAGCACCGTCCATTCCCTCCTCTTCATCTAAGGTGAACAAGGCCTCGATCGGTCCATGTTCCAACGTATTATCAGCTAAAACCGCCATAGCCAGCGCCACACCGATACCATTATCCGCCCCCAAAGTCGTTTCGCGAGCTTTCACCCATTCCCCATCCACATAAGCATCGATCGGATCGGTCAGGAAATCATGTTTAATGGAAGAATTCTTTTGTGGAACCATATCCAAATGGGCCTGTAACGTAACCGTTTTCCGGTTTTCCCGACCAGGAGTTGCCGGTTTCCGGATAAGCACATTCCCCGTCTTGTCTATTTGTGTTTCCAAGCCTAAGTTCTTACCGAATTCAGCTACAAAATGCGCTACGGCAGACGTATGGCCTGTCGGACGCGGGATTTGGGTTAGTTCATAAAAATAGTTCCACACCGCCTTCGGTGATAGTTCTTTAATCTCTGCTGACATAACGTTTAGTATTAAAGTTTTTTATGTTGTGAGTTTCTTAGTTTTCAAGACTGTCTAATTTTCTCGATTCAGAACCGGCAATGCTGCAACGCCCAGCAATCCGCAAACGGCTACCCATGCCGTCTGTATCGTATGGACAACCAACGCAAAGGCCGCCGCATCATTCTCGTTCACGCCAAAGCATGTCAATGTGGCTATTACCATAAAATGCCAAGGTCCGATGCCTCCCTGTACAGGAACCGCTACTCCGATACTGCTCATGGTAAAGGCTATCAAGCCAACCGATATACCTAAGTCGCGCGTAAAGTCGAAAGCATAAAACGTAATATAAAAGTACAGGAAATAGCCTAACCAAATCAATAAAGTCTGAACAAGGAATAATCCTTTACGTTCCATGACCCAAACGCTTTTGATTCCTGTCCAGATATTACGCAACATCCCTTTCGCTTTCTGAACCAGCGTAAAGTTACTCAAATATTTAAATACAAACCAAACTCCGAAGATAAAAAATACAACAAAAGCATAAATCCAGATAGAATTGAACATCGAACGAAAACCGGTTATCAATTCCGGATTCTTGCGGAAGAAATCCCAAAAGAAATCCATATTGAAAGTAACAATGGAAAGAGTAATCAATCCTACCATTATCGTATCGCTCACCCGGTCAATCAGCAACGTTCCTAAAAGCTTGGTAAAGGATATATTATCGTATTTGGCCACCATGCCGCAGCGCCAGACTTCTCCAACGCGAGGCAAGACCAGATTGACAGCATAGTTGCCCAACACGGCATAGACGGCATTACGCATTTTGAACTTCTCGCCTAACGATTGTATCAACAACCCCCAGCGGAAACCGCGGACCAGATTTGCACCTAATCCGAAAAGAAGGGAAAACAGAATGATTCGATAATCAACACCGCTTTTGATGACGTTCCAGATTTCGGTAATATCCATATTCCGATATAAGAACCAAAGCAGCAAACAGCCTAAGGTTAAAGGAAGAAATATCTTGATAACGGTGCGAAATACACTTTTTAAATCCATTGGACACGTATGTTTGTTATTTTATTCCTACTTTTGTATCGGGCAAAGATAAGCATATTATTTTTAATAACTTTGTAAGTCCTTTAGTTTATGAGTTCTTTAATTTCTAAATCGAAACATAACAAGGACTTATGAACGGACAAACTCAAAAGCGAATGAGATTAGTTAAACCGAAAAAAGCTTTAGGGCAGCATTTCTTGAAAGATTTGCAGATCGCCCAGCGCATAGCCGATACGTTGGCAGATTATAAAGGAACTCCCGTCTTGGAAATCGGACCGGGCATGGGAGTTCTTACCCAATACCTGTTGGATGCAGAACATGACTTGAAAGTGGTCGAGCTGGACCGCGAGTCGGTCGCTTACCTGGAACAGAACTTTCCTGATTTGAAAGGGCGCATCATCGCCCAAGATTTCCTGAAGCTGGATTTATCTCAACTCTATCCCGGCAAATTCTGTGTTATCGGGAATTATCCCTATAATATTTCCAGCCAAATCTTTTTCAAAGTACTGGACTACAAAGAGCAGATCCCCTGCTGTTCGGGGATGATACAGAAAGAGGTGGCTGAACGTCTGGCGGCAGCACCGGGAAGCAAGACCTACGGAATCATCAGTGTGTTGCTCCAAGCTTGGTATGACATCGAATACCTATTTACGGTCAGCGAACAGGTATTTAATCCACCACCCAAGGTAAAAAGTGCCGTCATTCGAATGACACGTAACCGACGTACTGATTTAGGGTGCGATGAAAAGCTCTTCAAAACCCTTGTCAAGACCACCTTCAATCAACGGCGTAAGACCTTGCGGAACTCCATTAAACCAATTTTAGGTAAGGAATTCCCAGACTATGACCTTCCGGTCTTTAACAAACGTCCGGAGCAACTTTCGGTTGAACAATTCATCGAATTGACACTTTTGACCGAAAAATACCTGAAAGAGAAAACGTTAGAGGAAAAATTAGAATAACAGCAGAAAAAGTAAAACGATAAATGAGAAGCAGGAAAGAAATAATGCGGTCTTTATTCCCCACCCAGCAATACGGCTGGATGGCCATGCTATTTTTTCTCTTGCTTCTGCCTAATCTTTTCGTATTGTTTTTGGGAAGCGATTTGAGCGGAAATGCACTGAAGCAACTTGCCTATTTATTCTTTTCTTGCTTATTATTCCTCCTTCCAGCCTTATTTCTCAAAGCTAGAAGCTACTTTCTGTGGATGAGCGTATTTGTTTGGTTCGCCCCGATTGAAATCGGACATATTCTCTTTTTCCAGATGCCTATTTCCGTCGGACTAATGACCGCCATTTTGCATACCAATTTCCAAGAAGCCTATGAACTTATCCGTTCTATCGGAATTTTCGCGATACCGGTGGCCTTCGTGATTAGCTTTTATTATTGGGTTACTCTTCGGAAAATTGACAACACTCCGATTCTAACTCCAAAAGGGAAATTGGCTTTCGGAGGATTCTTTTTGCTGTTCAATATAGCCCTATTTACAGCAATGTGGCATATCAGCAGGCATTCAGATATGCGCCTGATGATGACTACAGACGCTTTTTTCTCCAAATATAGAAAAGTATATCCCTGCGATTTATTTGTTGCAACTTATAGGGTACTTGCATCTGACAGAGAGGTTCGTATCATGCACCAGAAACTGACCGATTTCACCTTCGATGCATCTCGACAAGAAGATACTTCCCAACGGGAAATTTATGTTCTAGTCATTGGAGAATCTGCCCGTTATGGTAATTTCTCCATAAATGGATATGCTCGGCAGACTACTCCGCTGTTGGAAAAGACCGAGAATCTGATCTCTTTCAGCCAAGCATTGTCTACGGCGAACCTGACAGAAACGGCTCTACGTCAACTATTGACCCGAGCCACACCCGAAAATCCAGATTTAGCCTATCAGGAAAAAACTTTGCCTGAACTCTTCGCGGAATGCGGATTCAAAACAGCCTGGATCGGGAACCAATCTGCCGGAGACAGATTTATACAACGGATCGCCTCAACCGTTGATTACCGATATTTCTCGACCACAGAATTTGATGCGGCCAACAATTTCGATGAAAAGCTATTGCCAGAAATGGACAATGTGCTGAGCTTGGAAAATTCCAAACAACTCATCGTATTGCATACCTTGGGAAGCCATTTCCGGTATAACTCCCGTTATCCGCAAGAATTTATCCGTTATACACCGACCCTAGAAGAAACGACTAAATACAACGTAATCAATGCGTCCAACAAAGACGTATTGGTAAACAGTTATGACAACACCATTGCCTATACAGATTTTATACTGCATGAGATAATCCAGCGGGTTGCGGATACACATGCTATCGGTGCCGTTGTCTACATCTCTGATCATGCTGAGAATCTGTTTGATGATGAAGAGCAACACGCTATGCACGGAACAGCTACCCCGAACCGGTACGAAGTACATATTCCTTTCTTGGTCTGGATCTCGGATGCCTATCTTCAGGCCCGGGAAGAAAAAGTCCTGGAAATGCAAAAACATAAAGATTGCCGGATAAGCACAACCAATCTGTTCGATTCGTTTGCAGATATCGCCGGGATCTCTTATAGACAAGAAGACAAACGTTTGAGTGTTGCAGCGCCTGACTTTCAGGAAGACAGTGTATGGCAAGTAATCACTCCGGATAAACATATCATAAAAATGCAATAACTATGGTTGAGCTGACGAAAGAATACATAGAGAACTTGAAGCACATCATTGAAGAGAAAGATGATGTGAAGGCCAAAGAGTTGCTGGAAGAGTTATATCCTGCCGACATAGCGGAACTCTACAAAGACCTGAACCTGCAAGAGGCGATTTATCTCTATCTGCTGATGGACGGAGAGAAAGCGGCCGATGTCTTGATGGAACTTGACGAAGAAGATCGCCATAAGTTATTGAAAGAACTTCCGAACGAACTCATCGCCAAACGCTTTGTAGACAACATGGATACCGATGATGCGGTTGACCTGATGCGTGAGTTGGACGAAGATACGCAGGAAGAAATTCTTTCGCACATCGAGGACGTCGAGCAGGCTGGAGATATCGTCGACTTGCTGAAGTATGACGAAGATACTGCCGGTGGTCTGATGGGTACCGAGATGATTGTGGTGAACGAGAATTGGAGTATGCCCAAATGTATTGATGAGATGCGCAAGCAGGCGGAGGATATGGACGAAATCTATTATGTCTATGTAGTGGATGATGACGAGCGCCTGCGAGGCGTTCTTCCGCTCAAGAAACTGATCACCAACCCGTCTGTCTCGAAAATCAAACATGTAATGCAAAAAGACCCGATTGCCGTGCATGACAGCGACAGTATCGAAGAGGTAGCTGAGACTATCGAGAAATACGACCTGGTGGCCTTACCGGTAATCGACAGTATCGGCCGGCTGGTAGGACGTATCAGCGTTGATGACGTCATGGATGAGGTCCGCGAACAGCACGAACGTGACTACCAGTTGGCTTCCGGTATCTCTCAGGATGTAGAAGCCTCTGATAATATTTTTACCCAGACCGCAGCCCGTCTACCCTGGTTGCTAATCGGTATGATCGGCGGATTGAGCAACTCTATTATCTTAGGCGGATTTGAGACAGGTATCGCCACAAATCCTAAAATGGCTCTGTTTATTCCGTTAATTGGCGGAACAGGAGGAAACGTTGGAATCCAATCTTCGGCTATTGTGGTGCAAGGCTTGGCTAACAATACCCTGAAAGAGGGCAACATTTTCGCGCAGGTATTGAAGGAGAGTGTCGTTTCAATTATCAACGCCAGCATCATCAGCCTGGTGGTATTTGTCTACAACTTCTTCATGCTGGGCGACCGGGCCATTACCGCATCGGTATCGCTTAGTCTGTTTGCCGTGGTTCTATTCGCCAGTATATTCGGAACGCTGGTTCCTTTGCTACTGGATAAAATGAAAGTTGACCCCGCATTGGCCACCGGACCGTTTATCACCATATCCAATGACATCATCGGTATGCTGATTTATATGTTCATTGCTTCGGCACTTATGTAAACAAGAAACTCAAAAACTAAAATACATGGCTACAAAACAAAAGGTTGTAATCTGCCAGGATTTGCAGACCGAATTGCAGGCGTTTCTGGCAGGTGTGGATTATGACAAATTATTTCTATTGACAGATACCAATACCCACGAAAAGTGTTATCCGTTGATTCAAGATATTCCTTTGATCAAAGAGGCTACTCCGATAACGGTCAAAGCCTCCGACCTTCATAAGAATCTGGAATCGCTTGCCTCGATCTGGGCACATCTCTCCAACGAGGGTGCAACACGTCATTCGCTATTACTGAACTTGGGAGGTGGAATGGTTACGGATATGGGAGGCTTTGCAGGGGCAACTTTCAAACGCGGCATCCGCACGGTCAATGTTCCCACTACCCTCATGGCATCTGTCGATGCTGCCGTCGGAGGAAAGACCGGCATCAATTTCAACGGATTGAAAAATGAGATCGGAGCATTTTATCCACCCTTATGCGTCTTTATCGATTGCGAATTTCTCCGCACCTTAGACCGCGACAATATCCTTTCGGGATATGCCGAGATGATCAAGCACGGACTGATCAGCTCGATGGAGGTGTACACATCGGTCATGCTTTACGACATTGACACGATGAACTACAACTATCTGAACCAGCTGGTGGCGCAATCGGTTGCGGTCAAGGAGGATTTCGTGGAGCAGGACCCGAAAGAGCAAGGCATCCGCAAAGCGTTGAACTTCGGGCATACCGTCGGTCATGCCTACGAGAGTCTTTCATTCCAGAAAGGTACACCGCTCTTGCATGGTCATGCGGTGGCCGCCGGAATCGTCAGCGAGTTATTTCTCTCTCATCGTGTTTGCGGATTCCCGATGGAGAAACTTAGCCAAGTGGTCTATTACATCAAAGAATATTATGCCCCGTTTATGTTCGGTTGCAAGGAGTATGACACACTTTACGAACTGATGACGCACGACAAAAAGAACGAAGGCGGAGTTATCAACTTCACCCTGCTGGGACAGGTGGGCGATGTGCGTATCAACCAGCATATTTCCAAGGCGCAGGTTCTCGAATCGCTGGATTTTTATCGGGAAAGTTTCGGCGGATAAGTTCCTCCCAAACACCTCAAAAAAAGTATGCACCCTTTCAGAGAAAAGATAGGCACAATCGCAGGAAAAGATAACTATCTTTTCCTGAAAAGGTAGGCATAAAAATCCAATAGCATGTTTTGACATCACCTTTATATATTTATAGAGGCAATTATTGCCCAATTCCCATAAAAAATACTTATATTTGTCGAAGTAATAACCCCATAAATCTTAATTATGGAAGAAAGCAGATT
>ERZ857521.834-NODE-834-length-42587-cov-3.908257_pt1 | contig 42587 bp, 34 predicted proteins | sample MGYA00519701_ERZ857521 | MGnify/ENA primary metagenome ERZ857521 (study PRJEB31778, sample SAMEA3449346) | human gut metagenome | biome: human gut; feature: human-associated habitat; material: faeces | place: United Kingdom | collected 2010/2012 ...
CTGGCCCGGCTCTACTGCGACGGACTGCAGACCACCCCGGGCACTGCTGATGGCTGGGGACGGGAGAGTGTCTGCGCCATGGCAAAGCACTGGCCCGGCGGCGGCCCCTGCGAGGCAGGACGGGACGCCCACTATGCCTTCGGCAAGTATGCGGTCTATCCCGGCGACAGCTTCCAGAGCCATCTGAAGCCCTTTACCGAGGGGGCCTTCCAGCTGGACGGCCCTACTAGCAGTGTATCGGCGATCATGCCCTATTACACCGTATCCTGGGAACGGGACATCAGAAACGGAAAGAATGTAGGCAATGCGTACAGCGAGTACCTCATCAAGGACCTGCTCCGGGGCACCTATGAATATGACGGCATTGTCTGCACCGACTGGGGCGTGACCCGGGACCCCGATCCCGAAATGGACGCCCTGTGCAGCCACTGCTTCGGCGTGGAGTCGCTCACTGAGGCGGAGCGGCATCTGCTCGCCATCGAAAACGGCGTAGATCAGTTCGGCGGCAACAGCGACATCCGCCCGATCCTGGAAGCCTACCGCCTGGGCTGCGAAAAGTATGGCGAACCGGCCATGCGTGCCCGGATGGAGCGCTCTGCCGTGCGGCTGCTCAAGAACATCTTCCGGTGCGGCCTGTTTGAGAACCCTTACCTCGACCCCGCTGAAAGCGAAGCAGTGGTGGGCTGTGAGGCGTTCGCCAAGGCCGGATATGAGGCCCAGCTCCAGTCGGTGGTGCTGGTGAAGAATCGTTCGGTGCTGCCCGCTGCCTGCGGGAAGAAGGTCTATATCCCCGACCGCACCATCCAGCCCCATAAGAACTTCTTCCGGGGCATGAGCCCGGAGACGACCGTCCATCCGGTGGAGCGCTCGCTGGCAGAGCAATACTTCCAGTGGGCCGATACCCCGGAGGAAGCCGATCTGGCGATTGTCTTTATCGAGAGCCCCATCACCGACGGCGGATATTCCGGTGAGGAAGCCGCAGCCGGCGGAAACGGCTACCTGCCCATCACCTTGCAATACCGTCCCTATCAGGCCAACACCGCCCGTCAGCCCAGTATTGCCGGCGGCGACTTCCGGGAGGACTTCACTGACCGGAGCTACCGTGGCAAGACCGGCACTGCCGCCAATGAAGCGGATCTCGACCTGGTGCTGGACACCCGGGCCGCCATGGGGGATAAACCGGTGATTGTCTGCCTGCGGATGCACAATCCCACTGTGCTCTCGGAGCTGGAACCGGCTGCTGACGCCATCCTCATCGACTTCGGTGTCCAGAAGCAGGTGCTGCTGGATCTCATCTGCGGCAAGGCCGAACCCTCGGCACTGCTTCCGGTGGAACTGCCCGCCAGCATGGAAACAGTGGAAGCCCACTGTGAGGACAAGCCCTTTGACTACGAAGTCTATGTGGACAGCGAAGGCCATGCCTATGGCTATGCCTACGGACTGAACTGGCAGGGTGTCATCGAGGACGAACGCACCCATCTCTACCCCAAGCACTGACCCATATAAAAACACCAGCCCCTGTGGGACTGGTGTTTTTTGCTGCGCTGATTTGCCGGCAGCCTGATCCGGACAGCCCTGTCATCAGGGGCAGTTGTTCCGCCCGGACAGGATGGGGTTTTCCTCCGCCCGCTGCCGGAACGGTGGAAAACCATGTGAATCCGAAGCCATGGAGCCTGGCGTCCGGATTCTCCCCGGATCTGACCGACAGATATACCTCTGGTCAGAACCGCCCGCTAAGCTGGTAGCCTGTATTCCGCCGCATGAGCACTGTTCCCGGCCCCGGGATACTGTTTGATACACAGGCGCCCTGCCGGGAGACACGCCGTCCACGGGTGCTCCATCCGGCAGAAGAAGGCTTCCGCAATGCCCTGACTGCGATGCCCCTGCCCGGAAAAAAACTCCCCCGCCCGGAAAAAACCGGCGGGGGAGTTTTCAGTTCAGGCTAAAACCGGACGGTTATTCGCCGGCCTTTTCGGTGAGGAAGTCCAGTGCGAACTGGGCGTGCATGGCAGCGCCGCGCTGCAGCACTTCTTCCGGCACGCTGTACTTCTCATGGTGGTTGGTGTAGATATAACCCTGCTCCGGGTCACGGCTTCCGATGAAGCCAAAGACGCCGGGCACTTCCTCCATGAAGAAGGCGAAGTCCTCACTGCCCATCATGGTGGGCAGGTGACCGAGGCCCTCCTCGCCATACAGCTTGATCACTGCGTTCCGGGCGATCCGGTTGAGGTCCTCATGGTCGTTGATGACCGGTGTGGTGAGGTGCTGATACTCCAGCGATGCAGATGCGCCGAAAGCAGCGGCAGTATTGGCGGCAATGCGCTCCAGATCCTTGTCGATGGTCTCCAGAGTCTTGCGGGAGAAGGTACGGCAGGTACCTTCCATCACAACCTTGTTGGCCAAGATATTGAACCGCTGACCGCCATCGATCTTGCCCACTGTGACAACCAGCGGGTTAAGCGGGTCATTGTTCCGGGACACATAGGTCTGGATGTTCATGATGATGGAAGCGGCTGCCACGATGGCATCGGTACCCAGATGCGGGGTACTGCCATGGGTGGAGCTGCCCTCCACTGTAATGCGGAAGGTATCGCAGCAGGCCATACGGTTGCCGGCGGATACATCAATATACGGCGCATCGAAATCGCCCCAGATATGGGCGCCATAGATGGCATCCACACCCTTGAGAACGCCCTCGGCGATCATTGCCTTGGCGCCCTGGGCAGTTTCCTCTGCCGGCTGGAACAGCAGCTTGACTGTGCCGGGGATCTCGTCCCGGATGGTGGTCAGGATCTTGGCGGCACCCAGCAGCATTGCCATGTGGTTATCATGACCGCAGGCATGCATCACGCCGGGATTCTCACTGGCGAAGGGCAGGCCGGTCTTTTCCTCCACCGGCAGCGCATCGGTATCCGAACGCAGGGCTACCACAGCCTTGCCGGGCTTTCCGCCCTTGATGGTGCCCACCAGACCATGACAGGTCTTGCAGAGCTCCACTTCCACACCCATGGCCTCCAGATCGGCCTTCAGGGCTTCGGTGGTATGGATCTCCTGACCGGACAGTTCCGGGCAGGAATGATAGTAGCGACGGCGTTCGATGATGTAATCATTGTACTGCTCAGCCAGTTCGCGAATTTTGGTACTCATTGTTCTGTTTCCTCCTGATGTTGCATTTGCGGGTTACTTGGGCGCTTTGGCGCTTAGGTAATCTGCCGCAAACTGTGCGTGCATGGCTGCACCGCGCTTGAGAACATCTTCGGGAACATCATAGCAGTCATTGTGATTGCTGGCCTGGTGCTCGGCATCTCGGCTGCCCAGGAAGCCAAAGATACCCGGTACCACATCCATGAAGTAGGCAAAGTCCTCACTGCCCATAACACGGGGCATTTCCTTGATTCCCTCTTCGCCGTACAGCTTGACTGCGGCATCATGGGCGATCTGGTTGAGATCGTCATGGTCGTTGATGACCGGGCTGGGGAAGGCATCATACTTCAGTTCTGCCTTGGCGCCGAACGCAGCGGCGGTATCCTCACAGATCCGGCGCAGCAGCGGCTCGATCTTGCCGCGCATCTCTCTGGAATGGGTTCGGCAGGTACCCTCCATAACCACCTTGTTTGCCAGGATATTGAAGCGCTGTCCGCCATGGATCTCGCCAATGGAAACCACCAGGGCGTTGAGCGGATCATTGTTCCGGGAAACGATGGTCTGGATATTCATAATGATGGAAGCAGCTGCCACAATGGCATCGGTGCCCAGATGCGGGGTACTGCCATGGGTGGAACTGCCCTCTACGGTAATGGTGAAGTTATCGCAGCTTGCCATGCGCACGCCCGGCTGTACATTCAGATAGGGCGCTTCCAGGCCAGCCCAGATATGCTGTCCGTAGATGGCATCCACGCCGTCCAGCACACCCTGCTGCACATAATACTCTGCACCGAAGCAGGTCTCCTCTGCCGCCTGGAACAGCAGCTTTACATTGCCTTCCAGCTCGTCCTTGACTTCGCACAGGATCTTGGCGGCACCCAGCAGCATTGCCATGTGGTTATCATGACCGCAGGCATGCATCACGCCGGGATTCTCACTGGCGAAGGGCAGGCCGGTCTTTTCCTCCACCGGCAGCGCGTCAATATCCGCACGCAGTGCCACTGTCTTGGCACCGGGAACTGCCTTTCCGCCGTAAATCATCGCAGTACAGCCGGGACGGCCTTCAAACCGGTGTACTTCCAGACCCATCTTCTCCAGCTCTTCCTGGATGTGATCGGTGGTGCCGAACTCTTCCCAGGACAGTTCCGGATGAGCATGGAACCAGCGGCGCTGTTCGATGATATAGCCTTCATATTTTTCTGCCAATGCTCGAATATCCATCGTGTATTCCTCCTTTATCGGAATCTATTTGTACTTTCATTCTATCACACCTGTCCATGTCCCGCAATCGTTTTCCATACAAAAAAACAGAGCCTTTCTTTAGAAAGAAACGCTCTGTTTTCAGCTATTTTGTTGTATCGATCACCAGATTGCTGCGGGCTTCCACTTCGCAGGCGGACAGATACCGCTCCTCCATGGGAATCCAGCGCTTGCGGAACATCTCCACATTGTTGTGTCCGGGACGGGCGCCGATCCGGGCCAGACGGGTTTCCAGATCCGCTGTCACAAACACTGCCAGATCATAATACTCCCCAAAATACGGGTGCAGACTGTATGCCCCTTCCACAATGGTCAGACGGGCCGGCGGAAGCTCCACCGGACTGCCAAAATCCATCACACCACAGTCAAACGGCGTATAACTGAGCGCATCCGCACTCAGCCGGTCGATCACTTCCGACTTCATGCGTTCCCGGTCCAGATTTCCGCCCGGCTCTGCCAGACGCTCCGGTGTGCGCTGTTCCGGACGCAGAAAGAAATCATCCGCACACACTACCCGTCCGCCCAGATCCCGGGCAAGCTGCTGGGCCAGTGTGCTCTTTCCCGCGCCGCAGCGTCCGTCTATGGCTACGATATATCGTCCGGCTGCTGTACCGGTTTCAATCTTCCGGCAAAGCTCCTCATATCCTGCAAACTGTTCCGGTTGTACTGCCATCAAGCGTCCTCCCCTTAAAATGCTCCGGCAAAGAATGTCACAACTGCGTCAATCACCTGGGCCCGGACAGCCGAATCCGCCTGCGGGAAGCCAAAGCTATGATCGCTTTCCACTTCCAGCGAAGTCACTTCGGCCTGGGTATCCGCAGCACCGTCCAGCAGAGCCTGGGTCACTTCCCCGGGTACAAACTCATCCTGTGTGGCAGAAATCACCTGCAGATGTCCCTTGAGATTCTGTACCTTGCTCATGGGATCAGACAGGGTCATATCATCAAACCAGTTTACACTGATGGTCCGGGTAATACCGTCTGCCGCTGTAAATTCTGTTCCTCGGGCCTCACTGAAAGCCTCGGAAATCATACGGTCATATTCGGTTCCGAACAGCAGATGCAGGGTATCCTCATAATCCCCTACCATCGGCGAAATCAGGCTCATGGCAGTATACGGACTATCCTTGAGCGCACCGGCATCCATTGCCATACGCGCACCAAATCCATATCCCAGCAGACCCAGACGGGTATCGTCAATGGGAGAATTCTCAATGGCAAAATCCCGGGCTGCAATCACATCCCAATCAATAAAGAACGGACAGTTATCTGCAAAATCCTCGGTACTGTCGCCGCAGCCGGAAAAATCAATGGCAATGCTGGCAATTCCCTGATCTGCAAGACCCAGGGCAATATCCTCAAAGACACCATCGGTACTGCGATCCCCGAACAGATCATGTTCAAAAATCACCAGCGGTACCCGATCGGTATCGGTACCGGCAGGCAGTGTGAGTGTGCCCGGAATCTCGATCCCACGGCTGGGAACGGCTACATCATAAACCCGCACACTTTCCGGGTCCAGCTGATAGGCATAATCCTTCGGCTGGCTCTGGGAAGAACTCTCCTGTTCCGATGTGGGTTCGCTCTGGCAGGCAGTCATCAGCATGACGGTACAGCTTACTGCCAATATCAGACTCAACAGCTTTTTCATCCTGTTTTACCTCGTATTCTCTCTGTGTCCTTCTGTAAAAGACACGGTTTTTTCCAAAGGAGCATGACTCCCTGTATGTTCTCTATTATATACTATTTCCGTCAAAATGCGCAAGTATGCCTGTACATGCCTGCCAGTCAAACTGCGCTATCCCCCTCAATAAAAAATCAAGGCGGAACCCAGTCCGCCTTGATTTTCATTCAGCATCGCAAATCCCAGAGAGAAACTCCGTCTGTCTCTGTCCCGTGAAGGATCTGCGTGGTTTGTGTGATTGTGCGACTTCGTCGCTGCTTTGTCCGGATCGACTGCTTATCGGCCGGTATCGGGATTGGGCTTGCCATTGTTGCTGCCGCTGCCCGAAGTGCTGCCGGAGTTGCTGCCGCTGGAGGACGAAGAACCGTTATCCATCTGATCCACAGTCTTAAGCTTCTTATCCGAAATGGCATAAGAGGTCAGGTTGCGGGTACGGATTACCCAGGCTTCCTCGTCATCATCGTAGTAAGCACCGTTGATCTTCTTAGCGCCCTTGGAGGTCACTTCGTAGATATAGCTGTCCTCATCGGCGTAGATATACAGGGTACCGGTACGGTTGGTAGTGGGCTCGCCCTCGAAGTTGATGAAGTCGATGTTGGCATCATCATAGTCGTAAGCGAAGTCCTTGTTGTACTTGGTGTTGTAAGCCAGGTTCAGCTTGCCCTGACCACGGGCGTTGAATACGAAGTAAGCATCGTCGCCGAACTCTACGGTGAACTCATCGCTTGCATCGTCGGCGAAGGAAACTACTGCACGCTCGCCGGGCTCGATATAAACATCGCTGTCAGCATCAACATAGCTGTTGTTGCCAGGATCGGAGTTGGTCAGAGTGAAGTCAACAGACAGTTCTTCATCCTTTTCGGCACTGGACTTGCTGGTACCAACACTGATCTTACCTACTACATCAATATCCTTGGTAGTAGCGGAATCCTTAGTGGTGATCTTTACCCAGTATTCGTACTGAGTAGAAGTGGTAGAAGGACCAGTTGTTACCTGCGAATCAATATTAGCAGTTGTAAGATTCAGAGTTGCATCCACTTCTGCCTTAGCCGCAGCCTGTGCTCCCTGTGCATCGGTCTTTTCGCCAGCAGCATTAGTATAATACTCGCTCGACTTTACGGTTCCGAGCTTTTCACCCGCTGTAGCCTTCTGTGTAGCGTCAGCCAGGAAAGTGCTATCCTGCTGCTTGAAGTATGCGTCGCCTACACTCTCCTTAACAGTTACAACCTTATTGCCAGCACTTGTATCGCAATATACTGTAGCCGAAGGCGCTTCAATTCCAGAGCCTACTGCTGCCACTACATTTTCACGAAGACAAGTAGTTTTAATGAACTTAATGTCCCCCTGAGTGTTATCAAATTCCGCAGGAGAAACATTTACAAATACATCGTCCGACTGAGGCAGGGGTGTGGAACCATTCTTCTTAGCAGTACCATACTCGGAAGAGGTATCGTCATACAGAGTCTTTCCAGAGAAGTTGGTGGAGTTATAAACATACCAACCATTTACCTTCGCCATGGCATCCTTCAGAGTGTCATAATAAACACCATCTACAATATATCCAGAAGGGCTATCCTTCTTGGAGATATTGCTCGGCAGACTAGCGCCCTTATAAGGAACACCGTCTACAGTTCCATAGCTATCCTTTACAACAGTGCCAACATCAACTGCAAGGTCTACAGCTTTTTCATAAGCTGCGTTCTTTTCACTTTCCTTGTAGTAATGCTCCGGACTCTCACCATCAACTGTATAGAAGGTAGCTTTATACTTGGACTCAACCAAGCCGTTAACCTTGGTAGTATATACACCAGAGCCTTCTACAACTGCCTTCAGAGCTTCAACGGTATTGGCAGTGAGTTCTGTGCCGTTAAGAGATGCAAAGTCATCGGTCAGGCCCTTGATTACATACTTGGTGGTAGAAGATCCAGGGGTTGTAATTTCGCCCTTGCGATATACTACATCAATATCCTTTACCCAGCTTTCGCCGATCGTCCAGGTTGCATAGGCATTGTAGGTCTTTTTGCTGTTGCCGAGAGAAGCGCCTTCCTTCAGAAGAATATAAACATCATCGCCAGGCTGGAACGCATCCTTGGCAACTTCTTCAATACGGTTGTCATCCGAATCATACTTATAATACTTGCCGTCATTGGCAAAGTCCAGATCTGCGTCAACACGCTCGCCTGCCAGTGCTACGCTCGTAGTCGAGGCAGCCATCAGAGCTGCCAGCGCAAGAGCGGTCAGTCTTTTTGCTTTCATAGTTCTTCCTCCTTAGGTTAGAATCAACCAGTTGTCAGAAGCTGCGGCTACGGGAACGCCGGAAGCTTCTCTACACCTTCATCATATCAGCAACCCACAGAATATGCAATAGTTGTGACAAATTGTTTACAATTTTAGCAACTGTACTAATACACCCACAAACCCGTATCGTTACGAAATTTTTCTTTCATCTTCCATTTTTGACTACGGATTTTGGTGGAAATTGCCATCGGACTGTTACAATTCGGTAACAAAACCGATCCTTTTCCAATTCCATGGAAGCCGTTCAAAATAATAGTGCTCCCGACTGGCTGTTTTATTCCATCGGCATCAAACTTTTTTTCTGCGGTCCAGCCACTCCAGAATATCGGCATATACCTCCTGGCGGCAGAGTTCATTGAGCATCTCATGCCGGCCTTCGGGATACAGCTTCATCTTCAGGTGCTGCAGGCCGCTCTGCTGGAGCAGGCCGGTCACTTCCCGGACTCCCTTGCCCATACCGCCTACCGGATCACAACTGCCCGAAAACAGATACACCGGCAGTTCCACCGGTACCCGTCTGGCCCATTTTTCACCGGATACCCGGCTGATCAGCTTCATCAGATCCGCATACCCCGACAGCGTGAATACAAATCCACACATGGGATCGGCTTCATATTTGGCTACTTCGGCGGCGTCCCGGCTGAGCCATGCAAAGGGACTCGGTTCCTCCGGGAAAGCCTGATTGAACCCGCCGAATACCTTCTCATTGATCCAGTCACTGCGATATTTTTCCCCCTTGAGCGGGATCATGGTACGGATCATGGCGGACATGGCTCCGGCTGCGGGATTACTGCCGCCGGTACCGCTGAGCAGAACGCCATCCAGATCTTTATACCGGGTGATATATTCCCTTGCTACAAAACTGCCCATACTGTGTCCGAGCAGATACACCGGCAGACTGGGGAACCGGCCCCGGATCAGGATGGTAAGCTGACGGGCATCCCGTACCAGACAATCCCATCCATCCTTGGGAGCAAAATATCCGGTGCCATTCACAGCGGCACTGCGTCCATGTCCGATCTGATCATGTCCGCAGACTACAAATCCATGTTCTGCCAGATACTGCATAAATTCATGATACCGTCCGATATGTTCACACATGCCATGAATGATCTGTACAATTCCCTGAGGCACCATTCCTTCAGGGGGTGTGATCACATCCGCATAGACGATCTCACGGCCATTGGACGAACGATACTGCAACGATTCCAGCATAAAGCCTCACTCCTCTGTTTGTAAATAGAAATCAATCAAGGGGGAACTTTCTAAAGATATTGTAGCATTTTCCACAGGAAAGATACAAGCACTATCTGACATAGAAGTGATAAACCGGCAGCAAAACACAATTCCCCATGAAAAACCTGCTGGGAACCGGAGAAATTGCGGGGCTTTTCGTTGAGATTATGGGAAAAAGATGGTATACTAAGGAAAGATTCCTGCAAAAGCCAAAAGGAGGCAAAACGATGAGCAAAGGCACATTTTATATAACAACGCCGATTTATTATCCGTCGGACAAGCTGCATATCGGACACAGCTATTGTACGACAGCGGCAGATGCAGTCGCCCGTTACAAGCGGCTGCAGGGCTATGAAGTCATGTTCCTGACCGGTACAGATGAGCATGGTCAGAAGATTGAGGACAAGGCCAAGGATGCCGGCGTTACTCCCAAGCAGTTTGTGGACAATATTGTAGAAGGCCCCACCGGAATCAAGGATCTGTGGAAGCTGATGAATATTTCCAATGACCGGTTTATCCGCACCACCGATGACTATCATGTGGAAAGCGTACAGAAGATCTTCCGCAAGATGTATGAAAACGGTGATATTTATAAGGGTGTATACAAGGGCAAGTACTGCAAGCCCTGTGAGAGCTTCTGGACCGAAAATCAGCTGGTAGACGGCTGCTGTCCGGACTGCGGACGCCCGGTAGTGGATGCGGAGGAGGAAGCATACTTCTTCCGTCTGAGCAAGTATGCCGACCGGGTACAGCATCTGCTGGAGGACACTGATTTCCTGCAGCCCCGCAGCCGTGTCAATGAGATGGTCAACAACTTCATCAAGCCCGGCCTGGAGGATCTGTGTGTATCCCGTACCAGCTTCACCTGGGGTATTCCGGTGGACTTTGATCCCGGTCATGTGGTTTATGTATGGGTGGATGCTCTTTCGAACTATATCACTGCCCTGGGCTATGACAACGACCGCTACCATGACTATGACAAGTTCTGGCCTGCGGATGTGCACTTTGTAGGCAAGGAAATCGTGCGCTTCCACTCCATCATCTGGCCCGCTATGCTCATGAGCCTCGACCTGCCGCTGCCCAAGCATGTATTCGGTCACGGCTGGCTGCTCATTGACGGCGGCAAGATGAGCAAGTCCAAGGGCAATGTGGTTGACCCGTATATCCTGTCGGAGCACTATGGTGTGGATGCCCTGCGGTTCTTCCTGCTGCGCACCTTCCCCTTCGGCTCGGACGGCAACTTCTCCAATGAGGCGCTCATCAGCACCATCAATACCGACCTCGCCAATGACCTGGGCAACCTGGTATCCCGTTCCCTCTCGATGATCGAGAAGTACTTCGGCGGCACCATTCCCTCCGGTCGGGAAGCCGAGCCGGTGGACGAGGAGCTCATCGCCCTCATCAACGGTGTCCGGGACGAGTATGAGAAGGAGATGGATACCTTCGCCCTGCAGAATGGTCTGGCTGCCATCTTCAAGGTACTGGGCCGCGCCAACAAGTATATCGACGAAACCGCTCCGTGGATTCTGGGCAAGGACGAGAGCAAGAAGGACCGTCTGGCCTCGGTACTCTTCAACCTCACCGAAGCGATCCGTGTATCGGCAATCCTGCTCTCCCCCTTCATGCCTGCCACTTCTGAGAAGATGCTGGCTTCCCTGGGCTGTGAGAACAGCCTCTGCAGCTGGGACGATGCCCGCTATATTGCCCGCACTGAGCCGCTGACTGTCCACAAGGGCGAGAACCTGTTCCCCCGTCTGGACATGGAAAAGGAACTGGAATACCTGGAGAACGAGCGTGCTGCCAAGGCTGCCGCTGAAGCTCCCAAGGCCGAGGAAAAGAAGCCGGAGCCCAAGGAGGAAAAGCCGGAGGGTGTGGCTTCCATCATCGAGATCGGCGACTTCCAGAAGGTCAACCTGCGGGTGGCCCAGATCAAGGCCTGTGAGCCGGTGCCCAAGGCAGACAAGCTGCTGCGCCTGACCCTGGACGACGGCACTGCTGAGGGCCGTCAGGTGGTATCGGGCATTGCGCCGTGGTACAAGCCGGAAGATCTCATCGGCAAGAAGATCGTCATCGTGGCGAACCTCAAGCCTGCCAAGCTCCGCGGCGTACTCTCCCAGGGCATGATCCTGGCAGCTGATGCCGGTGAAAACGATGTCAAGGTGCTGTTCGTGGATGACAGCGTTCCCGCTGGTTCCAAGGTGCGCTGACCATGGTGGACGGTATCTTTGATTCCCACGCCCACTACGATGATGACGCCTTTGACGCCGACCGGGACGAACTGCTCCGCTCCCTGGTCTCCCATGGAGTGCGCCGGGTGATGAATGTGGGCAGCAGCATGGAGAGCTCCCGCACCGGCATCCAGCTGGGAAAGGAATATGACTTCCTCTATTCCAGTGTAGGCATCCATCCGGACTCCGCCCGGGAGATCTGCGATGAGACCCTCCGGGAACTGGCGGAACTCGCCCGGGAGCCCAAGGTCCGGGCACTGGGAGAGATCGGCCTGGATTACCACTATGAGGACAACTGTCCCAGAGAGATCCAGATCCCGGCCTTTGAGCGCCAGCTGGCCCTGGCAAAGGAGCTGGATATTCCGGTAATTATCCACACCCGGGAAGCGGTCAATGACACCCTGGCCCTGCTGAAGAAATATCAGCCCAGGGGAATTGTCCACTGCTTCTCCGGCTCGGTGGAGATGGCAAAGGAAGTTCTTAAACTGGGCATGTACATCGGCTTTACCGGTGTGCTCACCTTCAAGAATGCCCGCAAGGCTGTGGAGGTGGTACAGTACGCCCCGGCTGACCGGCTGCTCATCGAGACCGACTGTCCCTATATGGCGCCGGAACCGCTCCGGGGCCGCCGGTGTGATTCCACCATGCTGCAGTATACACTGGCACGCATGGCAGAGCTCAAGGGGCTCACTCCGGAGGAGATGGCTGCCATCACCTGGAAAAATGCCTGTACAGTCTACGGACTGCCAGAATAATACAAAACGCAAAAACAGCCTGGAAAATTCCAGGCTGTTTTTTATTGCAGAGAATCCTGCTGCCGGACGGTTCCCTTTTCGTCCTACGCCCCCGATTCTGATACAGGCAGGAGCCTGCCCACCACCAGATACCGGGCATTGTTCTGTTCATAGGTGCAGGTGCAAAGGCTCACCAGCCGGTCACCCGGCACGGCAGTCCCATGGCTGCTGAAGGTGGAACGGCTCTGAAGGCTCTGGATATATCCGGTGAAGTCCTCCTCCGATTCAAAGCGGAACCGTACAAATTCCCGGTCGCCGTTTTCCAGTGTGCCGCTGAGCAGTTCGATGGTGTAATCCCCATCCGGCGTATACAGGGTCATCGTGGGATGCTCCTCATAGTACGCCTGCTCCTTGTAGCCCATCAGCGAACCGAACATGGCATCGTTTTTCATGTTGTGCCCATAGATCACGGTGTTGGGGTCGGTGAACAGCCCGGTGTTGCGGCAGTCCACAAACAGCGCCCCGTACCGGTTCTCCTCCCCACTGTATAGATGGGAGAGATAATACTCATTGTTATCTGTATGCATGACCGGATAATCGATGGGAGTATCCTCTCCGGTGATCCAGGCCACTGTGTCGGGGCTTCCGGATTGGAGGCTGGAAAAATCCTTTTGGGAGGCACGGTTTCCGCCCGTGTCCTCCCCAGGAACGGCAGAGGCTGTGTCCCGGCTTTGGGTGCGCAGATCCCGATAGAGCTGTTCCGACTGCCGGTACCGGCTCCACTGAAGGCCGAGTGCCGTCCCGCTGACCACAAACATCAGCAGCGAGAGCAGTATCCCGGCTCTGAGCCAGTGCTGTGCCCGTTTTCCCCGCCGCTCCCGGCGTCTGCCAGGCCGGACAGGGTTCCGATTCTCAGTGTTCCAGTTCATCAATGGTCAGTTCTCCCCAGCTGTAATTCGCCATATAGGTGCCGCGGTACAGATGCTGATACTCCGGCCTGTGGGAGAGGTAATCCCACAGATCGCACCGGGCCTTTTTGGTGTTGACCCGCCGCAGTCCCTTGCGGGATTCCAGCAGATCTTCCACGCCATGTTCCCGGAGTGCGTTGCGCAGGAGCATGGCTGTTTTCCGGAGCCGTGCCAGCGTCACCTTGCTCACCGGTTCATTTTCCCACAGGCAAGAGATAATATCCCCCTGGGATACAAAGGCTCCCCGGCGGTCCACCAGCAGCGCCAGCAGTTCCTTGGCCTTGGCATTCTGGATCAGCAGCGCTTCGCCGTCAATGAACACCTCGAAAAAGCCAAAGGTGCGGATGTATATGCCGGACCCGGTCTGAACCGGTGCTTCTGCCGGAGCTGGCATGGCATCCGGCGGCATCTCCGCCATGGTGTCGTCATAGATCACATACCGGTTCCTGCCGGTTTTCTTGGCATGGTAGAGTGCCAGATCCGCCTTCCGGTAGAGTTCCGCGAAGGTCTTGCCGTCCCGGGGATAGACCGCCGCCCCGGCGCTCACCGAAATGCTCACTCCCGGCTGCAGCTCCCGGTGCATTGCCGAAACCATGATCCGCAGCCGTTCCCGGGCTTTGGCAATGTCGGTGAAATCACTGCTGTACACGGCAAACTCATCGCCGCCGATCCGGGCCGCCATATCATGCTCCCCGATGGTGAGCTGCAAGGTATCCGCAATATCCCGCAGCAGCTGATCCCCCGCCGAATGCCCCAGCAGGTCATTCACCCTGCCGAATCCATCCAGATCCAGCATGATCAGAGCCCGGTTGAGCCCATCCTGATCCATGGCGCACCGCTCGGTCACATACTCCTCAAAGGCGGCACGGTTGCAGATGCGGGTGAGCTGGTCAAGCTTTGCCATTTCCATAAGCCGCAGTTCCGCCTGTTTTTCCGCATGGATATCCACACAGGAAATCCAGATATTCACCGAGGAAGTGTAGGGGTCCCGGACCGTCTGGTGGAAAATCCGCACCCACACCGGCTCGTCCTGATAGCGGATCTGCAGTTCCAGAGTGCCGGACTGCTCTCCATGGTCTGCCGCCGCAATCAGATTCTCCCGTGTGAACACCTCCCGGAACGCCTCCTGGTACCCGGCAAGAATATCCTCCTGGATTCTCCGGGCCGAAGCGGTAAAGGACCGGGTGAACTCGGTCTGATAGCAGTCCGGGATCACACCCTCGCTGCCCTCAAAGGTATCCAGGGTCAGGTTGTATTCCAGATTGAAGAGAATCCTGCGGTGTTCCTTGCTGGTGTAGTCCTTCAGCCGCAGGGAGGCAAGCTCCTGCCGGCGCCGGTCGGTGACATCCTCGCAGAACAGCAGCGCATAGACCGGCTCCTGCTCCGGCGAAAAAGTGGTAAGGGAAAGACAGTTGTACCACAGCCATCTGCCGTCTGCGGCCCGGACCCGGATGTTGACCGAGTTCTGGGGGATTCCCGCACGAAGGGCTGTCACAAATTCCCGGGCCTGTCTCAGACTTTCTGCCGCCAGGTACCGGTCACTGACCAGCCCGGACAGACTGTGCGGCCCGGAAATCCGGTCAAGAACCTCCCGGGCAGGCGGGCTGAGAGGCAGCAGGAGATCGGTGTCAAACTGATATTTCAGGATCATCTTCCGGGAGCTGCCGACGATCATCTCCAGCATCCGTTCCGATTCCTCCAGGGTTTTCATCTCCGAAGCCAGCTGCTTCTGGGAGGAGATGTCGGTGAAGGACAAAATTGCGGAAACCGGCTGCTGTTTTTCGTCCCGGATTACTGTCGCCACACCCCGGAACCAGTAGACTTTCTCTCCGAACCATCTGGAACGGATCTCCACCTGTGCATCCTCGCCATGGCGAATCCGGGCATAAAAGTCCAGATACGCCTCGACGCTCTCAGGCTGGATGCAGCCGTTGCGGATCAGAACCTCCGGCATGTGCTCCACCTTGCCCGGCATCCGGTACCGTCTGGCGACCTCCTCCGGCACATAGATGGTCCCCTCCTCCAGGTTCAGCCGGACTATGATGTCATTGCTGTGCAGCACAGCGATGCGGTAAGCCTCCTCCTGGATTCGCAGCTGTTCCTGCGCGGATTTTGTACTGGATATGTCAAAAAAGGTGAGCAGATAGGTCTGGTCCGAGCCGAAGTCATCCAGCCGCCTTCCCATCAGCTTGATCCACTGATAGCCCCCGTCCTCCCGGCACAGCCGGAATTCCAGCTCATAGTTCCGGGGACGCTCCTGTTCACACCGCCGTGCCAGTTCCCGCACCGCCGGATAGTCCGCCGGATGGATAATCCGGGAATAGGGGATCGCCTCCCCCGGCACAGCGTCCGGAACCAGCTTCCGAAGCAGAGCGCTGATATTTTCCGACAGGTACAGCGGTTTGGCCTCCAGCCCCAGCTTCTTGACGATCACCCCGAAAAAGAGGGTTTCATTGAGCCGGGCCAGGAAGTAGTTCTGGAAGGAAATCTGTTCCTCCGATTTCTTCTCCCGGGAGATGTCTGAGAGGGCGAATTTCAGCAGTACAGAATCCCGGCCTGTGGCGGACACACTGGCTTCCACCCGCACCCACTGCACCGCCTGGGGACGCTTCAGGCGCACTTCACAGCGCATATCCTGTCCGGAGGCGCACATCCGCCGGATGCCCTCCTCAAATTCCCGGCAGGACTGTTCGGCTACCAGCTCACTGAAAATCTGATGGTTGCGGAACGCCCGGAGCTCTCCGGTGGAGCAGCCGGTCATCCGGGTAAAGGTGTCGTTGAAAAAGTGCACCTGAATCCGGCGTGACTCTGCCCAGTATTCACAGATCAGCATGCCGCACGGGAGAGTGTCCACAAACTGCTCCATACTGCCGTTGGGCAGACCGGACTCTCCCTGGCGGGAAATGCCCGACAGCTCCTCCTCTGCCGCCGCGGCACCTGTTCCGGGCCGGCTGGCAAACTGTGCCCTTTTCTGTCCGGACAGCTCCCGGAGAAGCCGCACATCCTCCAGACTGCTGCAGCCGCAGATGGCAGTCCGCTGGCTGCCCTCCTGCTGGAAGCGGCAGTCGTGAAACAGGTACCAGAGCGGAAAACCCTCCTGGGTGCGCAGCCGCACAATGCAGTGTTCCCGGCTGTTTTCCGCCGCATGGTCAAGAAACCGCCGGAAGGATGGAATATCCTCGGAGGTCAGCGAAAACAGCAGGGAGGTGCCCGCAAAATAGAAGAGCTTTTCCAGGCTTTCATATCCCAGCTCCCGGACAAGTCCCTCCGGGAAGCGGATAATTTCAAAATTGGGGTCCAACTGGAACTGAATCTCCCAGTCTGTAATGGTATGTTCTTTTCTTTCTTCTCCCAGCATGAGCCTGTCCCCCTGTCTGCTGATCGTTCCGTCGCAGTCCGATCCCCCATTCACGCCAATCGCTGGTATATCCGGGCCATCGGTACCACTGTCCTGATTGTTTTATTATAGCATTGTTTTTCTCTCTTTCCCATCCATTTCCATACCGGACAGCATCTCTTCAAAACAAAACCACCCGGTTTTGCAGGAATGCAGACCGGGCGGTTCTCCAATTGAATCTGTAAGCGTGTAGGTATGGTTTTTCAAAGAGAGAGAGTATATCCTTACAGATCCTCGTAGTGATCAAAGATGCGGGAAGCCCGCTTCTTCTCGGCATGGCAGCCTGCCAGAACCCCCGCCGCAGTCAGCGAAGTCAGCAGCATGGTCAGCCAGCATGCGATCTCCTCAGCACCGCCGGTATAGGGAACTTCCTTCCCAGCTGCCGGCTGCGGCTTGGCAGTTTCCACGCTCTGCTCTGCCGTTTCTGCTTTCACAGGTGTATCAGCTGTGGTCTTTCCACGGTGCGGACGATACGGGCGATCGGAACGCCGGGTGGGATTCTCCGGCTGAGGAGCGGGGGTTACGACCTTATCCTTATAAAGAGCTGTGACCGTCACATCATTGCCGGGCATCCGGAAGGTGGTGGAAGCCACCGATTCATTGCCGAAGGTTCCGCCATTCCCGGTGCTCCACCGGTCGAACTCTTTGCCCCCGGGTGCCGGGTCTGCTGTGATTGGCACCTCGGCTCCGGCGGCATAGCGTCCCGCTCCGCTGCCCGATACCACCGTCAGCTGGAGCAGATCCGGCTGAGGCTCGGCCTCCTCATAGCGCAGCACAAAGGTTGCAAACTCCGCTGTACTGAACTTGAAGTAGGTCCGGCCCTGGATCTCCACCCGTTCGGCTTCGATCTTCTGGGGCGGGTTCTCCTTCAGAATCATCTCCACAAGCAGATCCCGGCTTCGGTTCAGCGCATCAAAACGGTACACCTCCGCCCGGCCATCTTTCGCAAGTCCCTCGGGAGCTGCCCAGTAGATGGTCTTTTCCTGGCCCTCGCCCATTGTCACATAGGTGTTGCCGTTGGCGGCGTCCACCAGATCCAGATAGCGTGCCTGATAATTCCACCGGTCTGCCTCTTTATCCCCCAGGTATTCCTTCAGATGGCGGATCACTGTCTCTTCCTCCCGCACGGTATCCACCAGCAGCCGGACAGAACCGGTATCAGTCAGCTCCACATTGCTGTGATTGACAAAATAGGTGGTGCCATCGGCAGCCAGAGCAGTGATTCCCGCGGGAGCAACCGCATCGGCAGTTTCCGCCAGCGCAAAGGTGGTCCGGTCGGTGAAGCTGCGCACCACCAGGAACCCGTCAGCGATCTCTACCGGGCAGGTGTAGCTCTTGCCCCCGATTGTCAGTCTGGCGGATACATACCCGGCATTCAGGCCATCCGGGTAGATCATCATCCGGCAGTTCTGATATTCCCGGTGGCTATGGGGAGTAAAATTATCACTCAGCATGGATACATGGGTATCCGCATCGACCACCAGGACCCGGACCGGTGCCTGCTGTTCGCCGCTCGGCTGCATCTTATAGACATACCGGGCCGGATTCTGCGCCCCTGCACGGGAATCGGTGCTGTTCTGTCCGGTGCCATAGAGCACCAGATCCCACTGCCGGGTGGTACCGGCATGGTCATCGTAGAGGAAGGTGAGCTTTCCGCTGAGATTGGGCGTCCCGTCCTCACTGCTGAGCAGCCGGTTCAGGCTGTCCGGGAGGGTGATATAGTATCCCGGCTGGGGAATGCCATTCTCCTGGCCCGCAGCATTTCCGGAATACTCCACCAGTCCCTGATAGCCTGCGCCGCCTGAATACACAGTGAGATCCGCCGGTGTCACCACAACCGGCTCGGTCTTGACCAGGCCATGTGCCGCTTTCAGTCCCAGCGTTGTGGTATAATCCGCTGTGGAAACCATCCCGCTCACGGGCGTATTCATCCTGCTGATGGACTCATCCGCACCCGGACACTTCCAGCGATTGTCGCGGTTATCCAGGTACCACTGGTCTGCCGGATGTCCGCAGTCCTTGAGCCGATTTCCTCCGAATCCGGCGGGAAGCACCAGGCTCGTCACCCCAAAGGAATTTTCAATGGCACAGAGGTCATCTCCGGCGACAGACGCTGTATTGCCGCAGACAACTGCTGCGCTCAGGTCATTCTGTCCGCCGTACAGGGCGATTCCTCCGCCATAACCGGACTGGTTATCCCGGAATTCCGCCTTGCCGAACCGGATGCCTTTCCTGCTCATCAGACAGAGACCGCCGCCGCTGTTCCGTGCTGTGTTGCCAGTGAAGACAGTGCCATCTCCAATCTCGGCATTTTCCACCGCCAGAAAAGCACCACCGCCATACGCCGCCTTGCAGCCGGAAATTGTCACGCCGGAGAGATTGATCCTGGCGCTGCTGCTGTTGACATACAGATAGATGCCTCCGCCGCTGGCATTTTCCAGGGCGGTACAATCTGTGATCTTTCCGCCGGTGATGTCCACCTGCACCGCACTGGCTGTATAGGCCAGAAGCGCGCCGCCGCCCCGGATACGGCTGGAACAGTTCCGGATCTCGCCTCCGGACATCCGGAACCGGCAGTTCCCGGTATTATCCCCTCCCATGGCGCCGGAGGGATTGAGCACAACCGCGCCGCCGGTATAGCCGGTGCAGTTTTCGATGACGCCGTCCTCCATCTCAAACGAGGCATTGCCTGCAAGCAGCACGCCGCCCGAAACCGACGCCCAGTTTTCGCAGTCACGAATCCGTCCGCCGTGCATGATGAAGGAAGCATCGCTGTCCAGATACACACCTGCCGGCTGTCCGCCCGCCTTGGAAGGACCGAGCGTCACGCCATCGTGCATTTCCAGCTTCGCATGACCGGTCATATAGACGATGCAGTTGGAGTCGTCCTGCGAAGTGATGGTCAGGCTCTCACGGTATCCCGGCTGGCCCAGATGGAGCCTGCCGGTTTCACGCAGGGTCAGAGAACCCCGCTCCAGACAGAGGGTGTGTCCCTCGCCCAGAATCGTCACTTCCTTATCCTGGATCAGCAGGGCGACATTATCATTATGATTGACTGTCACATCCCTCAGCAGCTTGATGGTGCCGCCGTCCATCACCTGATTGACTGCCTCGGTGACAGAACCGGTCACCCACATGCCATCGGCTGTCTGATAGGCGGCATCAGCCTCCTCTGCCGGAAGCACCGTGTCACTCAGGACGCCAATGGGAGCCTCTGCTGGCTCGGTGTCTGATGCGGGCGTTTCTTCCGCCTCTTCCTCCATCGGGGCCTCCTTGTCCTCCTCCGGGGCGGGGAGCGTTTCTTCTTCGCTCTCCGGCTGGCTGCCTGCGCCAAAGCCATCCACTGCAATATCCCCCATTTCCTCCTCGGTCATCGAGACCATCTCATTGCCGGAAGGCGGCTGATCCTCCGGGGCTTCTGCCAGCGCAACCACGGGCAGGCTCTCTGTGATCAGCAGAGCCGCCGCAAGCAGCAGCGCAAGGCATCTGCCTCCCTTTTGCTTATTGAATTTCATTTACGTTTCACCTCATTTGATTTTCCCTTTTACCGCACCCGGGACAATAGACAGATGCTTCCTGCATCCGGGCAGCAGCGATGCTTTCATTCCGGGACCCGAATCCCACAGACCGGAGCGGCTGTTCCCTTGGAACCAGCTCCCGCCGCAGGCCATCTTTGAACTGCAAGGCACCCTGTGCCCTCTCACTCTCCTGCGGCGCTGTTCTGTCCTCTGATCCGGAGCCCGACTGACCTGCCAACAAAGTCCCCCTGTGAAGCACCGGAAAGCCTCTTTGGGTGTCCCGCTGCAGACTCCAGTATGCAATATCCGGAAATTCTGGAATAATCTGACCTCATTATCAGGTTTCTGCCATTCTACCATTTGAGGTGTTCATTTCGCCCTTCCGCAGCGTTCCATATCCGTTCCATCGCAGAAAAAATTACTGATTTTCGGCCGGATAAAATAAAAAAGTGTCCCCTGGTTAAACCAGGGGACACTTTTCAGGCAGTTCATCGCTGCTCTCAGTTCTGTATTGGGTTTATGCCGCTTCCGATGAGGAGAGACCAGGCACAACATCCGGCGGTGTGGTGGTATCCACAGGTGCTTCGCCCGGGTCCTTGATGCCGACGATGTAGTATTCGCCGTCCTCCTTCTTCATGCGGTAGATCATGTACTTATCCGGGGTGGGGGTGTAGCTGTCGCCGTCCTCGGTGGTGGTCCAGCTGGCGCCGGGTGCTACATAGCCCACGGTCACCTCATAGACATCACCGTTCTTCTGCATATCCACAACCATCGGCGTATAGTAACCGCCCTGGGCCATCATGGGCACCCGGTAGACATTGTTCTCCGCGTCGTAGGTGTAGGAAATGCCGTCCTCATCCAGCGAGGTATGGGTGAGCTTGACCTCCGGGCCATACAGCTTGACAGCCGCTACCTCCACATCCGATACCGGAATCAGGATCATGCCGTTGTCATCGTAGGTGTAGCTGCCGCGCTTGTCGCTGTACATGCAGGACCAGATCGAGGTCTTGACCAGCACTTTGTTGTCCACGTCCTGGATATTGTCGAAGGGAACCGGGTCGAACATCATCACCGGCTGGATCTGCCGCTCGATCTGCCGCAGCAGCTTGGAATTATCGGTGAGCTTTCCATAAAGCTGTACCGCACCATAGATCACTGCGATCACGCCGATCAGGGCCAGCAGGATGTAGGCGCCGCCCACCGGTGCTGCATAGCGATGCTTGCCGCGCTTCTTCCGGGGCTTCTTCTGAGCCGGTTCCTCTGCCTTTTCTGCGGAAGCTGCCGCCTCTGTCGAGGTTTCCTCGGCAGGCTGCTCTGCGGGAACTGCGGCTTCTGCCAGAACTTCCTCGGTGGGCTGCTCTGCGGGAGCTGCGGCCTCTGCCGGAACTTCCCCGGCGGGCTGCTCTGCGGAAGCTGCGGCTTCTGCCGGGGTCTCCTCGGCGGGCTGCTCTGCGGGGGCTGCGGCCTCTGCCGGAGCTTTCTCGGCGGGCTGCTCTGCGGGGGCTGCCGCCTCTGCCGGGGCTTCCTCGGCGGGCTGCTCTGCGGGAGCTGCCACCTCTGCCGGGACTTCCTCGGCGGGCTGCTCTGCGGGGGCTGCGGCCTCTGCCGGGGTTTCCTCGACAGGCTGCTCTGCGGGGGCTGCCGCCTCTGCCGGAACTTCCTCGGCAGGCTGCTCCGCGGGAGCTGCCGCCTCTGCCGGGGCTTCCTCGGTGGGCTGCTCTGCGGGGGCTGTGGCCTCTGCCGGGGTCTCCTCGGCCTGTTTCTTCCTGGTTCTGGAAGCGGTGCTGCCGGTTCCGGTCTTGCGGCGGCGGGTAGTCCGCTTGGAGGCCGGCTGTTCAGCGGTTTCTTCCGCTGCCTGTCCGGCGTCTTCTGCCGGCGCAGTCTGATCCATAGTCAGCTGAGTCTGCTCCGCTGCTGGTTCTGTCTTTTCAGCCGCTGGCTTGCGTCTGCGGCGTGTGGTGCGCTTGGGCGCCGCAGCAGGCTCCTGCGCAGTCTGTTCCGCGGGCTCCGATGCGGTCTGCTCCTTTACTGCGGCTTCTTCCTGCTCAAGCCGCTCCTTCTGATCATCCATCTATGGTCCTCCTGTATTTCCAAAGCCGTCAGACGGCTGGGATCATTCATGATGCACCCGGGATTTTCCCGGTCAATCATAGATATTATAGCATACTCCCATCTGATTTGCACGGGCGAATTTGGACAGCCTGTGAGCATTCTGTAAATCCTGCACCGAAAAAAGCCTGCCGGTCTTCCCTCTTTGGGGAAAGCGGCAGGCTTTGGTGATTCCTATATGGATCAGTCGTCGTTGTCCTTGGCTTCCATGGAGGAACGGCTCCGGTCGAAGGTCACACGCAGACGGGTGACACGCTGTTCGTCCACTTCCAGCACCTGTACGGTAAAGCCATCGTATTCGAACACCTCGCCGGGTTCGGGTAGATGCTCCAGCATCTCCATGGCCCAGCCGCCCACAGTGGAGGATTCCGACTCAAAGTGACGGTTATAGTAGTCAAAGTCCTCGAACAGGTCATCAATGTCCATATCACCGCTGACCTCATAGCTGCCGTCCGGGAGCTGCTGGAACGGGAGTTCCTCCTCCTCGTCCTCGTCCCAGATATCGCCGACGATCTCCTCCAGCAGGTCCTCCATGGTTACGATACCCATGGTGCCGCCGTAATCATCGGTGACAATGGCAATGTGTGCCTTCCGGCGCTTGAATTCCGCCAGCATGCTGGCAGCGGTCTTGGTCTTATGCACAAAGAGCGGTTCAGTGAGCATGGAACGCAGGTCGATCTCGCCGCCCCGTACCAGAGCTTCCAGGAAGTCCCGGCTCTGGAGGATACCGATGACATGGTCAATATTGCCGTCATAGACCGGGATACGGGTAAAACGCTCCTCCAGCACCACCTGACGGATGGAGTCCAGGGAGTCGTGAATATCCACAGCCACCAGATCCACCCGGTGAGTGAGCAGTTTCTGGACCGGCACATCATTGAAGTCCAGGGCCGACTGCACCAGCTGGGCTTCGTCCTCCTGCATGACACCCTCTTCCTCGATGGTGTCCAGGATATATTTGAGCTCTTCTTCGGTCACGGACGGGCTCTTGTCCCCCTTGGAACAGAGCCGCACCATGGCACGCTGAAGCAGCTGGAAGATACTTACAACCGGAGTGAGCAGAACGATCAGAAAATGCATCGGTCCGGCAATGGTCAGCGCCAGCTTTTCGCTGTTTTCCTTACCATAGGTCTTGGGCAGGATCTCACCGAAGATGAGCACCAGCACAGTGGTGACAGCGGTGGCGATCACAGCACCCGATGCACCGAACAGAGCGGTGGTCACGGTAGTCATCAGGGCAGCGGAAGCGGTATTTACCACATTGTTGCCCACCAGGATGGTGGAAAGGGTACGGGCATAGTTCTCTGCAATATCCAGAGCCAGCTTTGCTTTTTTGCTGCCGTTATCCGCATAACTTTTCAGGCGGATCTTGTTGACGGTGGAAAGGGCTGTTTCCGATGCGGAAAAATACGCTGAAAATGCCAGCAGTACCGCAAGCAATATACAGTCCGATGTGTTCAAATTTGTTCAACTCCAATTTTATATCAATATAGAATTTCAGCCAGAGGCCGGACAGCTTCTTATAAACTATCATTACTATTTTATCAAAATAAAAACCGCTTCACAACCGAAGTTTTCGCTTGTTTCCAGCGTTTTTCACCGGTATGGCCCCAATTTTCCCCAAAAATAAAAAACAAGGGACGATTTTTCAGTCGTCCCTTGCCCAAATGCAGGTTATTACTTCTTTTTTGCTTCCATGGCTTCCAGCGCATCCCGACGGGACAGATTGATCCGGCCCTGGGAGTCGATCTCAGTCACCTTGACAATGATCTCATCGCCCACCGATACCACATCTTCCACGCGTTCTACCCGCTTGGTATCCAGCTTGGAGATATGTACCAGACCTTCCTTGCCAGGAGCGATCTCCACAAAGGCGCCGAAGTTCATCAGACGGGTAACACGGCCCTTGTAGAAGGCACCCACTTCGGGGTCCTTGGCAATGGTCTCGATGATCTGTACCGCACGGCGGCAGCCTTCCATATCCACGCCGGATACAAAGACATGACCATCGTCCTCGATGTCGATCTTGACGCCGCAGTCAGCAGAGATCTTCTGGATCACCTTGCCGCCCGAACCGATTACTTCACGGATCTTCTCGGTGTCGATCATCAGGGTGAGCATCTTGGGAGCATACTTGCTCAGCTCCGGACGTACTTCCGGAATGGCCTTGAGCATGATCTCATCCAGGATGTAGCAGCGGGCCTTGTAAGTCTTGTCCAGGGCGCTGCGGATCACATCATAGCTGATGCCATGCACCTTCATATCCACCTGGATGGCAGTGATGCCCTTGTGGGTACCGCCGACCTTGAAGTCCATATCGCCGAAGAAGTCCTCCAGACCCTGGATATCCACCATGGTGCTCCAGCCGTCACCCTCGGAGATCAGACCGCAGGAGATACCGGCTACCGGAGCCTTGATGGGCACACCAGCGTCCATCAGGGCCAGAGTGGAGCCGCAGATGGAAGCCTGGGAGGTGGAACCATTGGAGGAGAGCACTTCCGATACCAGACGCAGGGTATAGGGGAACTCCTCAACCGACGGGATCACCGGACGCAGGGCCTTCTCAGCCAGAGCGCCGTGACCGATCTCCCGACGGCCCGGGCCACGGGAAGGACGGGTCTCACCCACCGAGTAGGAGGGGAAGTTGTAGTGATGGATGTAGCGCTTTTCGGTCTCCTCATCGATGCCGTCCAGCAGCTGGGAATCCCGGATGGAACCCAGAGTGGCGATGGTCAGCACCTGGGTCTGGCCACGGGTGAACATACCCGAACCATGTACCCGGGGAATCAGGCCGACTTCCGCAGCCAGAGGACGCATCTCGTCCATGCCGCGGCCGTCCACACGCTTGCCCTCATCGAGCAGCCAGCGGCGTACCACAAACTTCTGCAGCTTGTAGAGGCACTCGTCGATCTGCATCTCCTGCTCGGGGTAGATGGGATCAAAGTGGGCGTGTACTTCCTCATAAACGGGACGCAGACGCTCTTCCCGGATATTCTTGTCATCGGTATCCAGGGCATACTTCACACGGTCGATGGCATATTCCTTCACAGCCTCGAACATATCGTGATCCAGTTCCTTGGATTCAAAGCTGAACTTGGGCTTGCCGATCTCAGCCTGTACCTCTGCGATGAAGCGGCACATCTTCTGTACTTCCTGATGGCCCTTGATGATGGCTTCCATCATGGTGTCGTTGTCCACTTCATTGGCGCCGCACTCCAGCATGCACACCTTCTCCTCGGTACCGCAGACGGTGAGGTTCAGGTCGCTCTTGTGGCGCTGCTCCGCATTGGGGTTGAGGATCAGTTCCCCATCCACCATGCCGACGCTGATGCCGGCAATGGGGCCTGCCCACGGAATATCCGAAATGGACAGGGCAAAGGATGTACCCACAATGCCGCATACCTCAGGGGAGCAGTCGGGGTCTACCGAGAGGACAGTCATGACCACAGCCACATCGTTGCGCATATCCGACGGGAACAGCGGACGGATGGAGCGGTCTACCACACGGGAGGACAGCACAGCCTTTTCACTGGGACGGCCCTCCCGGCGCAGGAAGGAGCCGGGAATGCGGCCTACCGAGTAGAGCTTCTCTTCGAAGTCCACCGACAGCGGGAAGAAGTCGATGCCGTCACGGGGCTTCTGGGAAGCAGTGACGTTGACCAGGACGGTGGTCTCACCGTAACGCACCAGACAGGAGCCGTTGGAAAGTCCGCACATTTTGCCTACTTCAAAGCTCATTTCCCGTCCGGCGAATTCGGTTTTGAATACGCGAAAATTCTCGAACATCAATTTTACCTCCTTAGTTGGAGCCGGACCGATCCGCAGCCTGATCTTTTTAGCAATGGACCCGCCGCTCCATCCGGGAGGGATCGGGCGGTCGGTCTACTGCTAAAAGAGTACAGGACAGCCGGTCTGTCCGGCATCCCATATAAGCGCAAAAGGCAGGTGAATGGACCACCTGCCTTCTTAAGCCGTAAAAAACTATTACTTGCGCAGACCCAGCTTGGCAACGATGGCGCGGTAGCGCTCGATATCCTTCTTCTGGAGATAGTTGAGCAGATTTCTTCTCTTACCAACCATCTTCAGCAGACCGCGGCGGGAGTGATGGTCCTTCTGATGAACCTTCACATGCTCGGTCAGGTCGTTGATCCGCTTGGTCAGGATTGCGATCTGCACCTCAGCAGAACCGGTATCGGTCTCGTGGGCTCTGTTTTCAGCAATAATAGCCTGCTTTTCTTCCTTGAGCATCATAGTATATTCACCTCATATAAATTTTTGTACAGCCATGAACTAAGCCTGAGGCCTGGTGAACAGCCGCGGTAATCCAGCGGCAAACCCCTCAAGCTGAGTACAGGTCAGTTACCAATAGATTGTAGCACAGCTTCGTCTGTTTGTAAAGGGATTTCCCGGTATTTTTCGCAGAGTTCCACCGATTTCCGCGTACTGTCCTCAATGGCAGCCCGCAGCTCCTCCAGAGAGCCGAATTTCTTCTCCCCACGGACAAAATGATAGAATTCCACAATGAGATTCTTCCCATACAGATCGCCTTTATAATCCACCAGGAAGGTCTCGCTGAGGACGGTCTGCCCGCCCACGGTGGGTTTCTTCCCCACATTGGTGGAACCCACATACCGTTTTCCATCACAGACTGCAATGGTGGCATAGACCCCGTTCTGGGGAATGATCTGCTCATCCGGGAAATACTGGTTGGCGGTGGGATAGTTCCACTGCCGGCCCAGTCCCCTGCCATGCACCACCGGCGCAATGAGCGTATAGGGATGCCCCAGCAGACGGTTGGCAGTTTCAATCTCGCCGTCCCGCAGAGCCTTGCGGATCAGGGTGGAGCTGATAACCTCCCCATTCTCCCGCTCCAGCGGCACAACGATGACTTCGATGCCATACTCCTGCCCAAGCTGGCAGAGCAGTTCGGCATTGCCGGCGGCATTCTTGCCGAAGTGGAAGTTCTCCCCGCAGGCCACAACCCGGGCCTGGAAGCGTTCCGCCAACACCTTCCGGACAAACTCCTCCGGCGTCAGGTCCCGGAACTCCTCAAAAGGCGGACGGAAGATCTGCCGTACCCCCATGCGCTCCAGGATATACTGCTTGACCTCATCGGTCTGGATCAGTTCTCCCACCGGCTTGGGGCCGCCCTTTCCTGGCGGGGAAAAGGTGAATACACAGGGGATCAGCCCCTGCTGGCGTGCCGCCTGCACCGCTGCGGAGATCACCTTGGTATGTCCGCGGTGGATGCCGTCAAAGAAGCCCAGCGCCACTGCGGTGGGACGCTCCGGCAGATGCGCGGACAGAGTATCTGAGAGGATCAAATGCAGTCCTTCCTTTCGCTTAAAAATCACAGGAGTTTGAAGAGCTTGCGGGTCACCAGCCGTCCGGCCTCCTGGTCGGGGGCGGCAATGCCCAGGAACTCCCCTGCCTCGGACCAGACTGCCAGCTCCTCCCCTTCCGGGAGGGTGAACTGGGTCAGGGAGAGAGGCGCTCCGTTGAGGAACAGCCGGGTGAGCTTGGGGGTGAGGGTGAGCCGGGGCAGACAGTCAAAGATCCGCTCCACCGGGATCACCGCCTCCTCTGCCTTGCCCTCTGCCGCCAGGGCGGTGAGCTGTTCCAGGGTCAGGCAGTCCGCTTCGGTAAAGCCGGCTGCCATGGTGCGGCGCAGCTGGGTGAGCATGGCGCCGCAGCCCAGCTTTTCACCGATGTCATGGCAGAGGGTGCGGATATAACTGCCCTTGGAGCAGTGCACATCGATCTCTGCCCAATCCTCCCCGAGATCCAGGATCTCGATGGAGTAGAAGGTCACCGGACGGGGCGTACGCTCCACGGTGCCGCCCTCCCGGGCGATGTCATAGAGCCGTCGACCGCCCACCTGTATTGCCGAATACATGGGCGGCAGCTGCATCTGCTCCCCTTCAAAGGAGCGGATGGCGGCGATGAGTTCCTCCCGGCTCACCCGGACTTCCCGGCGTTCCAGCACGGTGCCGGTACAGTCCTGGGTATCGGTGGTGACGCCCAGCTGGAACCGGGCCCGGTAGCGCTTATCCTGCACCGGCAGGATATCACAGGCCTTGGTGGCCCGCCCCAGAAAGACCGGAAGCACCCCGGTGGTCATGGGGTCAAGGGTACCGGCATGGCCCACCTTTTTCATGTGCAGGATGCCCCGCACCCGGGCGATCACATCAAAGGAGGTGTGCTCGGCGGGTTTGTCGATGCAGATGATTCCATCTCTCATGCGCCGGTCAGTTCCTTTCTCACGGCTTCCAGCAGCAGTTCCTTGGCATGTTCCAGCGGACCGGGCACATTGCAGCCCGCCGCCCGGACATGTCCGCCGCCGCCGAAGTTCTCGCAGATGGCAGAGGCGTTGGCCTTTTCGCCGGTCCGCACCGAGATCTTGTAGGTGCCCGAGGGATTCTCCCGGAAGGCCACCGCCACATCCACGCCCTCAATGCGCCGGGGAATGGACACGATGCCCTCCAGATCTTCCACCTTGGCACCCAGCTCATCGAGCAGGGCCCGGGACATGACAATGGTGGCACACCGGTCATCAAAGTGATACTCCAGGGTATCCATGATGCGGTTCTCCAGGGTCATGCGCTTGCGGGAAACGGTTTCAAAGAGATCGTTGGTGATACGGGCGCTGTCGGCGCCGGCATCGATGAGATCCGCGGCGGTGCGCAGGGTGTTCGCTGTGGTATTGGAGTACCGGAAACAGCCGGTATCGGTGGCACAGCCGGTGAACAGGGCATCTGCCATGGGCTTGGTCAGCGGCACGCCCAGATGCCGGATCACCGAGGTCATCACCTCACAGGCCGCCGCAGCCTGGGCGTCCAGCAGGGTGAGCCTGGCATAATCGGAATTGCTCACATGGTGGTCAATGCAGAGATCCACCCGGTCCGCATACTGTTCCAGCGCAGGGCCCAGCAGACCCGGACCGGCAATATCCACCGCAATGATCAGCTGGGGTTCAAACTCAGGCATTTCAATGCCGCCATGGATATAGGCGAACTTCTCCGGCAGCGGATCGGAACACCGCACCGCTGCCCGGCGGCCCAGCTGGGTCAGGGCATGATAGAGCCCGTATGCCGCGCCGATGGTATCCCCGTCCGGGGACTTGTGGCAGAGGATCAGAATGTCATCTGCCGTTCCCAGCAGCATGCAGCAGTTGTGAATATCGGTAAACATAGGCCGCTCCTTTTATTTATCCAGGTCGTAGAGAATCCGGGCGATGTCCGCACTGTATTCGATGGAATCATCGCTGATGAAGTGGAATTCCGGGGTCCGGCGCATCTTGAGCCGGCTGCCGATCTCCCGGCGGATAAATCCAGCGGCACTCTTCAGGCCTTCCACAGCACGGTTGGCAGCTTCCAGGCCGTCCAGCGAGCTGATATAGACCTTGCAGTAGGACTGATCCCCGGACAGATCCACCTTGACAATGCTGATCATGCCGGTGATGCGGGGGTCCTTGAGCATACGGAAAATATCGGTGAGTTCCCGACGGATATCCTCCGTCAGGCGGTCATGTCTGTGAGAAGCCATCTCGCAGCCTCCTTTTTAAGACGGCGAAGCGGGGCGGATCAGTTGTCCGCTCCGCCTGCCGGTTTGTGTATTCCAGTTAAAATCAGTCGCGGTATTCTTCGGTGATATAGGCCTCGAAGATATCGCCTTCCTTAATGTCCGCAAACTTCTCCAGGGTAACGCCGCACTCATAGCCCTTGGCTACTTCCTTGGCATCGTCCTTGAAGCGCTTGAGGCTGGACATCTCGTCTTCAGCCACTACAATGCCGTCACGCACAACACGGATCTTGGCATTCCGGGCCAGCTTGCCGTCCAGCACATAGCAGCCCGCTACGGTACCGACGCTGGAGATCTTGTAAACCTGACGCACTTCGGCACGGCCCAGATCCACATCCCGGTACTTGGGAGCCAGCATGCCCTTCATGGCATCGGTGATCTCGTTGATGGCATCATAGATGATGCGGTACAGACGGATCTCCACATCTTCCCGCTCTGCCATCTCCTTGGCAACGGGGTCGGGACGGACATTGAAGCCGACGATGATGGCATTGGAAGCGTTCGCCAGCATAACATCCGACTCGCTTACCGCACCAACAGCGCCATGGATTACCTTGACCCGGACTTCCTCGTTGGAGATCTTCTCCAGCGACTGCTTCACAGCTTCCACCGAGCCCTGCACGTCTGCCTTGACGATGATGGGCAGTTCCTTCATCTCGCCCTCGGAGATCTGGGAGAACAGGTTATCCAGGGTTACCTTGCGGTAAGCGCTGAACTGCTCCTCCTTGGCCTCCTGCTTGCGCTGCTCTACCAGTTCCTTGGCAAGGCGCTCGTCCTCGACTGCGTGGAAGGTATCGCCCGCGGCGGGAACCTCGGCCAGACCGGTGATCTCCACCGGCATGGACGGACCGGCAGCCTGGATGCGGTTGCCCCGGTCATCGAGCATCACACGCACACGGCCCAGGGCAGCGCCGGCGATGATGACATCACCGGTATGCAGGGTACCATTCTGTACCAGCATGGTGGCAACGGGACCACGGCCCTTGTCCAGACGGGCTTCGATGACTGTACCGGTCGCCATACGGTTGGGGTTGGCCTTGAGTTCCTGTACTTCTGCCACCAGGTTGATCATCTCCAGCAGGGTGTCAATGTTCTCGCCGGTCTTGGCGGAAACGGGAACGCAGATCACATCGCCGCCCCACTCTTCAGGAACCAGACCATACTCGGTGAGCTCCTGCTTTACCTTGTCGGGGTTGGCGGTGGGCTTATCGATCTTGTTGATGGCTACAATGATGGATACATTGGCAGCCTTGGCATGGTTGATGGCTTCAACGGTCTGGGGCATGATGCCGTCGTCCGCAGCCACAACCAGTACGGCAATATCAGTTACCTGGGCGCCGCGGGCACGCATGGCGGTGAATGCCTCATGTCCGGGGGTATCCAGGAAGGTGATGGCCTCGCCGTTGATGCGTACCTGATAGGCGCCGATGTGCTGGGTGATGCCGCCGGCCTCACCGGTGGTGACATTTGTCTTGCGGATGGCATCCAGCAGGGAGGTCTTACCATGGTCAACGTGACCCATTACAACCACGATGGGGCTTCTCTTGACCAGATCCTCGTCCTTATCCTCCTCGGGCTCGAACAGACGCTCCTCGATGGTGACAAAGACTTCCTTCTCAACCTTGGCGCCGATTTCCATGGCAACCAGGGCAGCGGTATCGTAGTCGATGACATCCGAGATGGAAGCCATAACGCCGACACTCATCAGACGCTTGATGATCTCAGCGGCCTGTACCTTCAGACGGGAAGCCAGCTCGCCGACGGTGATCTCATCGGGGATCTTGATCTCCAGACGCTGACGGCGCTGACGCTCCATCTCCAGACGGCGCATCTGCTCAGCTTCCTTCTCCTTGCGGCTCTTGACCGGCTTGCCCCGGCGCTGGGACTTCTGGTTGAGCTTCTGCTTCTTGACAAAGTTATCCTTCTGGGAGCTGGCAGGAGCAATGCGCTCATACCGCTCGTTGTACTTATCCAGCTCTACATTGGCAGCACGGGTGTCCACATGGGTCACATTCTGGCGCACCTCGACCTTTTCGGTCTTTTCCGCACCCCGGGTATCCAGAGTGGTAGTGGCCTGACGGGCAGCTGCCGGCTTCTTCTGATGCTTCTGGTTCTGCTGGGCCGGACGCTTCTCCTCCTGCTTCTGGGCAGGCTTTTCTGCCGGCTTCTGTGCCTCAGCCTTCTTGGGCTCGGCCTTCTTCTCGGTATGAGCCTGCTTCTCAGCCGGCTTCTCCTGAGGCTTCTTCTGCTCTGCGGGCTTGGGAGCCAGACGCTCGGCACGCTTCTTTTCGCCGTCAGCAAAATACTGATCGAAGCTCTTGACCTCGCCCTTCTTGGAGTAGTACTCCACTACATAGTTGAGTTCCTGATCCACCAGTACGGCAGTGGCCTTCTTCTGCTCGCCGAAACGGGCTTCGATCAGGTCGATGAGTTCTTTATTGGAAACACCAAGATCTTTGGCAAGATCGTTGAGTTTGCACTTTTCTGTCATATTGTCTGGTCCTCCTTCTCATGTGCGGGCAGATGCTTGAGAAACATCCTGACAAAGCCCTCGTCGCTGACAGCCAGTATTCCTGCACGCTTATGCAGCAGTCTGTCGATGTCCCCCATCTGGAACGGTGCGTCAAACCAGCGAATCTCATATTGCTGCGCTATCCGCACGATTTCCTTCCGGCTTTTGGGTGACAGGTCTTCGGACAGCAGCACCAGGGCCGCTGTGCCATTTTTGCAGGCTGTGCTGACCGCGTCAAATCCCAATATCAGTTTGCCCGCTTTCCGGGCCAGTCCAATGGATGGAAGCAAGCTGTCATTCATGCGATTCCAGCTCCTTCCCGATCCGTTCATATACCTCAGCGGGGATCTCACAGGAGAATGCCCGTTCCAGCCGCCGGGCCTTCTGGGCCTTGGCAAGGCATTCCGGGTCCGGGCAGAGATAGGCACCCCGTCCCGGCTTCTTGCCGGTGGTATCCAGGGAGATCTCTCCTTCGGGGCTGCGCACCACCCGGATCAGTTCCCGCTTCGATTTCTGCTCCATGCAGCCGACACACCGGCGCATGGGGATCTTCTTGATCATATCATGCCCCCCTTTCCTGCGTTTTCAGGCTGCGAAGAAATTATTCTTCGCCATAGAAACCGCTCTCAGGGCGGATATCGATCTTCCAGCCGGTGAGCTTGGCAGCCAGACGGGCATTCTGACCCTTGTTGCCGATGGCCAGCGAGAGCTGGTTATCCGGTACAGTGACCTTGCAGCTGCGGGCTTCCTCGTCCTCGATCTCCACATTCAGCACATCAGCCGGAGCCAGAGCCGCACCGATGAACTCCCGGATATCCTCCGAGTACTTGACTACATCGATCTTCTCGCCGCCCAGCTCTTCCACGATGCCCGATACACGGGTGCCCTTGGGGCCGATGCAGGCGCCCACAGCGTCCACATCCGGGTTCTTGGACCAGACTGCCATCTTGGTACGGGAACCGGCTTCCCGGGCAGTGGACTTGATCTCGATGGTGCCGTCATAGATCTCCGGCACTTCCATCTCAAACAGGCGCTCCACCAGACCGGCCCGGGTACGGGAGATCTTCATGCGGGGGCCCTTGTCACCGGCAAATACGTCCATAACATAGACACGGATGCGCTGACCATCGGCAAAGGTCTCGCCGGGCACCTGCTCGCTCTTGGGCAGGACAGCCTCGGTCTTGTTCACCAGTTCCAGGGTCACATTGCCGGTCTTGGCATCGGTGCGCAGTACAGTGGCAGTGATGATGTCATTGCAGTGACTCTGATACTCCTGCATGATGCGCTCCCGTTCCGCTTCCCGGATGCCCTGCCGGATCACATGCTTGGCAGCCTGGGCCGCGATGCGTCCGAAGTCCTTGGTCTCCAGCGGGATCTCAATGATGTCGCCCACAGCGGCAGTCTTGTTGTACTTGGCAGCCTCGGCCTTGAGGATCTCATTGGCGGGGTCCTCGATCTCCTCTACAACGGTCTTGCGCACCGCTACATAGAAGCGTCCGGTCTCGGGGTTGATCTCCACTACATTGTCCTCAGCGCCGTTCTCGTCCCGCTTGATGGCGATGGAGATGGCGGCTTCGATCTTTTCGATCAGGTACTGCATGGGGATGCCCTTTTCCTTTTCCAGCATCGCCAGTGCTTCAAAAAATTCCTTATTCATTTTTCCCAGTTCCTCCTGCTATTCTGCTGTATCACTCTGAATCCTCCGCCAGTTCGGCAGAGGCATAATCGTAATTGTCCACAAGGCGAACATAGGCCGCTTCCGACCGCTCAAAGGTCATTTCATTTTCCTCATCCAGCTGGATGGTGACCCCATTTTCATCGCTGGCAGTGAGCACACCGGTGAAATCCCGGACACCGTCCACCGGACGGATCAGACGGACAGTCACCTCTGAGCCCAGATACTTCTGGAAGTGCCAGTCCCGGGTCAGTTCCCGTTCCACTCCCGGCGAACCGATCTCCAGATAGTAGCTCTGGTCGATGGGATCGGCTTCATCCAGCAGCTTGTTCATCTCCCGGGTATAGGCTTCGCACTCGCCCATGGTGAGTCCTTCGTCCTTATCGATGAAGATGCGCAGGAACCAGGAGCTGCCCTCCTTTTCAAAGCGGACATCCCAGATGGTGAGTCCCATCCGTTCCGCAACCGGGGCTGCCAGTGCCGTTACCACTGCGACGGTATTGGGTTTCTTGCCTTTTTTAGCGCCAGACGGCATTCTTTGATACACCTCGTTTTCCTTGACTTGCTCCAACATAAGAAAAGAGCGGGTGTTATCACCCACTCCTTTTTCCCATAATCTACAAGTAGAAGTATATCATACTTTTTCCGGGATAGCAACAGTTTTTTTCTGTAAAAACCCGCTCCCAGGCCGCAAAAAACGGCGCCGCAGCCATGCAGCGCCGTTTTATCATGTCAGAAACAGGGGTTACCGCAGCTTGGCGAGCTGAGTGGTGAGCAGTTCCACAAAAGCGGGACGGTCCACATCATGCAGCACCAGTACATTCTTCTCCTTGTGGGTGTGGTCGAACCAGTCCACAATGGTCTTGCCCAGGGTGTACTGACCGTTGACGTCAATATCCACATGGCAGAGCTTGCCGGTGAAGATCTCAGGCTTCAGCAGATAGGCCACAGCACAGGGATCGTGCAGGGTGCAGCCGGGCAGATGCTCTACCTCATAGTGGTAGCGGCTGAAGTAGTCGATGAGCTCCGCAGCCAGTACCGAGCAGCGGTTGCCGTTTGCACGGATCACCTCGTTCTCCTCCCGGGTAACATAGGCCTTGTGGGTAACATCCAGGCCGGACATGATGATCGGGATGCCCGAATCGAACATGATCTTGGCAGCCTCGGGGTCAGCGAGGATATTGAACTCTGCCGCAGCGGTCCAGTTGCCCATATAGAAGCCGCCGCCCATGATGGAGAACTCCTTGATCTTCTTCTTGAGGTCGGGACGCACAGCCAGCAGGATGCCGATGTTGGTCATCGGGCCAGTGGGACAGATGGTCACCGGCTCCTCGGCCTCCTCCAGCACCTTGCAGAGCAGCTCGAAGGCGGTGAGGTTGCAGGGGGTCAGGTCGGGTTCAGGCAGCTTGGGGCCGTCCAGACCCGATTCGCCATGGACGATCTCAGTACCGCCCAGGGCCTTGCGCACCATGGGCTGAGCCGCACCGCGGGCCACCGGTACATCCAGACCGATGACGGTCAGTACCCGGCGGGCATTGTAGAAGGTCTTATCCACCGACTGGGCGCCGCCCACGGTGGTTACAGCCCGGAGATCAAACACATCGCTTGCGGATGCAGCCAGCATCAGCGCAATGGCGTCGTCATGTCCGGGATCGCAGTCAATAATCAGCGGGATCTTTGCCATCTTGTTTCCTCCCCTTACTTGTCCAGCTTGCTCATCGCTTCGATGAACAGCTCGGCAAACTTCTCACGGTCCACACCGTACAGGACGGTGGCATTCTTTTCCTTGCCCTCATAGTTGCCGGGATCGCAGACAGTGGTACCGGCAGTGAGGCTGCCCTCCAGCTCGATGTCCACATGGCACTGCTTCTCCACGAAGATCTCGGGATGGCAGAGGTAAGCCACGGCACAGGCATCGTGGATGGTGCAGCCGGGCAGCTTCTCCACCTCGTAGTGGTAACGGCTGAAGAAGTCGATGAGCTCAGCGGCAAAGACAGCGATGCGTCCGCCCTTCTGACGGAGGATCTCATTCTCTTCCCGGGTGATGTAGGCCTGATGGGTCACATCCAGACCAGCCATCACGATGGGCACGCCGGAGTTGAATACAATGCTGGCGGCCTCGGGGTCCACATAGATGTTGTACTCGGCAGCCGGGGTCCAGTTGCCGGTGTAAGCGCCGCCGCCCATGAGGGAGATGCGCTCGATCTTCTCCTTGAGGTCAGGACGCACCAGGAACAGCGCCGCAATGTTGGTCAGCGGGCCGGTGGGCACCAGAGTGATCTTCTCCTCGCTCTCCTCGATGGTCTTGATGAGCAGCTGCAGAGCCGACATCTTCTCGGGAGCAAAGCCGGGTTCGGGCATAGCCGGGCCGTCCAGACCGGACTGACCGTGTACCATCTCGGTAACGCCTTCCTCAAAGATGGAAGGACGCATCAGCGGATGGTCCGCACCCATGGCAACGGGAATGTTGTGTACCCCTGCAAAGGTCAGTACCCGCAGAGCATTGCGGGTGGTCTTTTCCAGGGTCTGGTTGCCGGCAACAATGGTCACCGCCTTGATCTCCAGCTTTTCCGGCTCGGAAAGCGCCCACAGCATTGCCAGGGCGTCGTCATGTCCGGGGTCACAGTCCATAATAATCGGGATTTTCCTCATATTGATCCTCCTGTATTGTTCTGCCGCAATATGGCAGCAATTCCCTTGATCGTTCTGAATCACTCAGAGCTGCACCGGTTCCAGTTCGGCTGCCATTACCTCGTCCATGGTGGGAGCCGAAGCAGCTGCTCCATGACGGGATACACTGATGCCCGCTGCCTTGGAAGCGATCTGCATGGTCTCCTCCACCGCACGGCCCTGTGCCTGGCCTGCCAGGAAGAAGCCGGTGAACACATCGCCTGCCGCTGTGGTATCCACAATGGTGGTATTATAGGCCGGGTGACGGATCACCTGGTCCCGGTCGATATACATGGCGCCGCGGCGTCCCAGGGTGACTACCACCCGGAGATCCGGGAATCGTTCCCGGAACCAGCGGACATAGGCCTCCTCGGTATCCTGACCCGAGAGATCCTTGACCTCCACCTCATTGAGCACCAGCCAGCTGAGCTTTTCCAGCGGCATGCGATGGATGGTCTCATCATAGGGGGAGGGATTCAGGGCAATCTTCATGCCCCGCTTGTAGGCTTCTTCAATAATATAGTGGGTAGTATTGATCTCATTCTGCAGCACTACCATATCGCCGCTTTCGAACTGATCCAGTACACTGTCCACATAGGCTTCATCAATGTTGTAGTTGGAGCCATGGAAGATCAGGATACAGTTCTGACCACGGCTGTCCACCTGGATCATGGCATGACCGCAGACCTCATCGCCGCCCTTCAGGAAGCGGACATCTGCGCCATACTGTTCCAGTTCCCGGCGGAACACCTCGGCAGACTCTCCGGCGTTGCCAGCGTGATAGACCGGAATTCCTGCCTTAGCCAGAGCAATGGACTGGTTAAAGCCCTTGCCGCCCAGGAATGTATTGCGGTCCATGGCGCTTTTGGTCTCGCCGGGGCGCAAAAAATTGTCCACTGAATAGACATAGTCCAGATTCAGCGAACCGAAATTCAATACCTTCATCTCAGCACCTCTTTGCAGTGTGGTAAACAAATGACCGGGTCCCTGCCCGGTACAACCTGTAAAAACAGCGCAAACACAGTCAAAAATACGCTATTGGTATAAGTATATCGGGAATGCAAAAGGATTGTCAACCAAAAGTCATCTGAAATTTACACAATGTTTTAATGGAAATGCTGTCGAATCTATCGGAAATGTTGGACTTCCTGCAAAAAAGAACCCCTGGTCATAAAAAACCAGGGGTTCTGAAGGATCAGGAGTCAAATTCCGGGCGTTCCCGGACAAATCCAGCCACAACATGGAAATAGGGGATCAGGCTTTCCTCTTCGCAGTTGGTCAGGCGGCGGTAGACCTTGCTCACCGGACCGAACCGGACACCCATCTGATCCAGCACCGGTTCGCCCTCGACGATCACCCACTGACAGCCGCTGTCCCGCGGGACACTCAGACGGATGCACTCTCCCAGATAGGCGCCGAAGATCAGAGCCACGCTGTACACCTGATCCTCTGTGGGCTCGGAGTGGTGGATGTCCTCATGATAGATTTGCAGGATCTCGTCCAGAACCGATACACTGGCAGGGGTGTAGTCCAGCACCTTCCCGAGGCTGGCGGCATACTCCACCGCAGTGGCGGCAAGATTTTCACAGCTTTTAGCTGCGGTATTCTGTATCTCCATATTTCTTCTGTCCTTTCCTTGGGCGGTCTGCCGGAGTAAGAAAAAAGACGACTACGAATGCCGTAATCGTCTGATTTTGGAGCTGCTAACCAGATTCGAACTGGTGACCTCGTCCTTACCAAGGACGTGCTCTGCCTACTGAGCCATAGCAGCATTTCTGATTTATTTTTGTGGGTCATCGCTGACTGCTTGTTTATTATATCAATCCGATTGCCGGATGTCAATACTTTTTTTGAAAGTTTTTCTGCTTTTTTCGCCGCTTCTGCAAAAACCGCATCACTACGCGCTTTTTCGGGCGGCCTGTCCGGTATGTTTTTCTTCATTCCGGGGGTTTCTCGCGAATTTTCCAAAAATAATTTTTCCCGATTTCTCAAAATTTTCTTCCGTGCCAGGTCACTCCCCTCCCCCTCCTGCCCGGGATCTCCTCCGGCGGTACAGTCCGGCCCCGGCCTTTCCGGTGGGATTCCCTGTGCCTTTATTTTTCCCGGCAGAAAATCCCTCACACTTTTCCCGCCGGCGGAATAGGATGGAGCAAACCACTGAATAGGAGGTTTTGATTGAATATGACATGTTCCAATAATTCCTGCAATTCCTGCTCCAGCATCTGGGGCTCCTGCAATAGATGTTCGTCCTGCGGCTGCAATAGCGGCTGCTCCAACTCCTGTGGCTGTTCCAGCTCCTGCGGATGCAGCAGCTGTTCCGGTTCTTCCCGTTCCGGTTCCTGCGGCTGTTCCAGCTGTACTGCCCACACCGGCTGCTCCTGCGGATGCAGCGGCAACTGCGGCAGCTGCAATAATGGCTGTTCGGGTTCCTGCGGATGCTCCGGCTGCAATAACGGCTGCTCCGGCTCCTGTGGCTGCAACAATGGCTGCAACAGCGGCTGTAATGGCAGCTGCAACGGCAACTGCACCTATACACAACTTCATGTAACCATTCCTGCCAGCGGCGTCTGCAAGGTCTGCTGCTCGGGGATCGCCATCAACTCGGTCAACACCGCACTGATCTCGGGACGGTATGTCACCAGTGTCAGCTACACTGCCACCATGGACTATATCGACCGCTGCGGCTGCCGCCGTACTGCCACCACTACACAGACTACCCAGGTTTATCTGCCTGAGTCCTGCATGCGCTTCACCAATGTATGTGCCAGAGTGGTAAGCCGCAATGCTGTGAACAACTGCTGCGGCGCCGGAATCTGTGCCGTACTGCAGGTTTGCTGCCGGTAACCATACCTTTGCTGTCCGGACGGACAGCGCCATGGGGACCAACCGCCCACCCCGGACGGTTGGTCCCTTTTTTCTGCCAGAACAAAAGCAGCCGGAGCATTGCCCCGGCTGTTTTTACTCTATTCATGCTGGTTCCAGCGGCCTCCATGCTGATGCTGACCGCCTCCGCCTCCATAGGACTCCTCTTCATCGCCGTCCTGGCAGGCATCGATCCGGTCCCGGAGCTCCCGCATGGTCATGCCGGCGGCCTCCTCCGGCGTAATGCTCGGATCAAGGGCATGCAGCTCCTCATAGGCGTGGTACTTGCCCAGGGGCAGCCCCAGGGCCTGGGCCTCTGCCAGATCCTCCGAGCTGCCGGCGTAGCAGTGCGCGTTGCTCTCACCGGAGGTACAGCGCTGGGCACAGCTGAGGATCTCCTGCTGCTGCACCTCATTGTCGCCGCTCACCACGATGGAGAGGACCCCATCGTCCGCCAGGCACTGCTGGATGGCGTCGCTGGCGATGATCTGCTCCAGGGCGTCATCATAGCTCAGGAACCGGACATTCAGCTCAGCTGCCAGGGCAGTACCGTCATCGTTGAGCCCTTCCACGGTGATGACCCGGTCGAACCGGTTGATCTCCAGCTCCACCGAGGGGTTGATGTCAATGCTGATGGCAGAAGTCGGGGTGAAATAGGCCTGATAGCCGCTCAGACCCACCACCAGCAGGGCTGCGCAGGCCAGAGCCGGTGCCAGACGCCGGAATCCTTCGCTGCGCCGCCGGGGTTCCGGAGCTGTATAATTCCCGGTTTTCTCCCGCAGGAAAGCCCGTGTGGACTCCTTCAGTGCCGAATCAGCGTGGATGCTGTCAAATGCCTCTTTCAGATTTTTGCTCAAAGTCCTCACCTCCCAGCATCTTTCGCAGTTCGTCCCGGGCACGGGTCAGCAGTGTATAGACGGTATTGGGGTTTTTATGCAGAATGGTTCCGATCTCGGGCGCCGTATAGCCCTCATAATAGTGCAGATAGACCACGTCCCGGTACTTGTCTGGCAGTGCCAGCACCGCTTCCAGTACTTCCCGGTGGTCCTCCGGCACCTGATCCGGCTGCTCCAGCAAATCATCCAGCGAAACGGTCCGGCTCCGGAAAAAACTCCGGAGCAGATCTTTGCAGGCATTGATAGTCACCCGGATAAACCAGGCTTTCTCGTGCTCCTCGCTCTCAAATTCCGTGGTACCGGTGACATACTTCAGAAAAACTGTCTGAAAGATGTCCTCGGTATCCGCATGATTCTTCAGATGAATCATACAGACCCGCCGGACCAGATCCGCATAGCGGTCAATGGCCCGGTTCGCCTCCCATTCACTCCGCATAAACCCCAAACCCTCTTTTTATATCCGAATCCTTACCGGTTTCTGCCGCAGCGCCGGTAGCCGGTGCCATCCATGGGGCGTGTGCCGCTGCCGAAGTCACAGACGCCATCGCCGTCCTCATCTACGAAGCCAGCACCGCGGCCGCATCCGCCTTCGCCGTAGTAATCGCAAACCCCATCGCCATCGGCGTCCACATAGCCGCAGCCACCCTGTCCGGCATAGTCGCAGACACCATCGTTATCCTCGTCCACAAAGCGCCAGCCAGCGCCCTGACCGGCATAATCACAGACGCCGTCATTGTCCTCGTCGGTGTAAGCCCAGCCGGAGGACTGTGCAGTATAGTCACAGATGCCATCACGGTCAGCAGCACGGTAACCGCTCGGAACAGCCAGAGAAGTGGTGATGCCAGCAGCCAGGACCATAGCGAATACAGAACCCATAAGAACCTTTTTCATAGATGTTTCCTCCTGAATTATAAATCAAATTTCAGCTTTTTCAACCGGTTTCACTACTAATACGATTGAAAACCGGAAATCCATTCAGCATCCGAAAAAAATTCTGAGGAAAATTTCAACTTTTCATACGCAAAAAAGAAGCATCCGAAAAACGGATGCTTCTTAGCATGGCTCCCCAAGTTGGACTCGAACCAACGACCCTGCGATTAACAGTCGCATGCTCTACCGACTGAGCTATTGAGGAATATAAAGCCGGGGAAAGAAGTGACTCTTTCCCCGGTGTCGGCGACGACCTATCTTTCCAGGCAGCTTCCCGCCAAGTATTTTCGGCACAGCTGAGCTTAACTTCTGTGTTCGGAATGGGAACAGGTGGATCCTCAGTGTAATAATCACCGACTGTATGTCAAAGGACTTGCGTCCTCTGATGTCAAAGTAAATGTGCAAGAAAATGATGGTGACCCGTGGGGGAATCGAACCCCCGTTACCGGCGTGAGAGGCCGGTGTCTTAACCGCTTGACCAACGGGCCACATTTCCCCACAGGTTCATCTGTTTGTTGGTGCACCATCAGGGACTCGAACCCGGGACCCACTGATTAAGAGTCAGTTGCTCTACCAACTGAGCTAATGGTGCATATCCTCTCGCACACTCAAAATCGAACAATGAAAACTTCCACGATCCAAGAACCAAAGATCCTTTGGTCAAGCCCTCGACCGATTAGTACTCCCGAGCTGAATGTGTCACCACACTTACACTCTGAGCCTATCTACCTTGTAGTCTTCAAGGGGTCTTACCTGATTAACTCAGTGGGATATCTTATCTTGTGGTCGGCTTCATGCTTAGATGCTTTCAGCGTTTATCCGATCCGCACTTAGCTGCCCAGCTGTGCCACTGGCGTGACAACTGGTGCACCAGAGGTGCGTCCAT
>ERZ857521.836-NODE-836-length-42577-cov-21.418254_pt1 | contig 42577 bp, 36 predicted proteins | sample MGYA00519701_ERZ857521 | MGnify/ENA primary metagenome ERZ857521 (study PRJEB31778, sample SAMEA3449346) | human gut metagenome | biome: human gut; feature: human-associated habitat; material: faeces | place: United Kingdom | collected 2010/2012 ...
TATAAATTAAATTACTGAATACCAGTAAATAAGTACATTTTTAAGGGACGACTAACTAATAATATTGTATGAATTTGATGTACAATCGAATAAAAAACGTAACTTTGTAAATATATCAAAGGAGAATATGGCTAAAAATACAGATAAACAAGCAATTGAAAACATGTCGGATAACTTTCGTGGTTATGCGACATTGCTTCGCAAAATCAAGCAACGGGTACTGATAGCCCAGCAAAGGGCGATTTATGCTGCCAATGAAGAAATGCTCAGGATGTATTGGGATATTGGCGGCATGTTGCAGCAAAGTCAGGATGCAGACGGCTGGGGCAAGAAAACCTTGCAACGGCTGGCTGTGGATTTGAAGAATGATTATTCCGAGATAAAGGGCTTTTCTGTACGTAATATGCAGTGCATGATACAGTTCTTCAACGAATATAATCAGGAACTTACGATGGTGAAAGGTGTATTTTCTCCAATTACGCAATCAGTGATTGCGCAATTAGAAGAATATAATTTCACCCTCCCCATAAAGCATTTGGGATGGACTCATAATCTTATTCTTATGCAACAGGTCAAGGACATTCGGGCACGTTATTGGTACATGATTCAAAGCATTACATCGCATTGGAATACACGTTATCTGCAAGAAGCCATTAAACTTGACGACTACGGCAAGCATGGTGCGTTAGCAAACAACTTCAAAGAAACCCTCCCGACACCGGAAGCAAACGATGTGAAATCCATGCTCAAAGACCCGTATATATTTGATATGCTGACTTTCACAGAGCAATACAATGAGCGTGACGTGGAAATCGGTTTGGTAAAGCACGTGGAGAAATTCCTTGTAGAAATGGGTGCTGGCTTTGCTTTTATGGGCCGGCAGTATCACATAGAGGTGTCAGGTGATGATTATTATATTGACATATTGATGTATAATACCTTTCTGCACCGCTATTTGGTGATTGAATTGAAAGATACGGAGTTTATACCGGAGTATATCGGCAAACTGAATTTCTACTGCTCTGCCGTAGATGATATTCTTTGCCGAGAGGGGGACAACCAGACTATCGGACTGTTGCTTTGCAAGAGTAAAGACCGCATCAAGGCAGAATATGCCTTGCGTGATATTCAGAAGCCTATCGGAATTTCTGATTATGAATTAGGGCAAGCCTTGCCCAAAGACTTCCGGGGCAGCCTTCCTACGATTGAAGAAATTGAGAAAGAATTTGAATCTGACAGGGTGATGAATAAAAATAGAAAAACTTAACGTACAAATAACTGATAAAATATGAATCCATTTATAGCAATAACAACATTTTTTTGTTTTGATTCCATTATTGTATCGTCTGCGGGAAATAAGATTGAAAATTTCAATCCTATATTCCTGTAGCTTTGCAAACAACAATGGCTTACTGTCAATACCAACAGTTTCTGATGTCATATTCAATGCCATTATTTCAAGGTCTGAGAATCCAGGGACTACTCCTTTTCTAGGCACATTCCCTGATTCATTGACAAAATTTCCAGCTACTTGCTTGCATATGTTCAGAAATTTTGCGAATATTGCATATAGTTTGTGTGTATGATATTTGCCCATTAAAAGTATACATAACTTTTTATACATAAATCTTTTATCAATTTAATTCCACTAACGGTATGAAAACAGGAAATTTATTCAAAATTCTTTTATTAATAATCTTTGCAACGACATTTGTCGCATGTGAAAGCGAGGAAAAAGATGGAGATTGGGAAGCGATGAAATGGGAAACCAATGTATCAAATATCAATAAAAACAAGATAGAAGTACCCAATGAGGGTGGCGTTTATGTCATTAAATGTACGAATTATAAAAGTTTTTGGATTAATGCGTTGTCTGAAAACGGTGAGTCTCTTCCAATAGATAATGAAGATGAAAAAATAGAAAGAGAGTGGTACTCTATAAAAATAAATGATGGAAACACCATGACTGTTTCGATTCTATCGAATAGTAGTGATGACAATAGAACTTTGAAAATAGGAATTCAAGCAGAAAATGCTTTTGATTCATTTTTGTTTGAGCAAAATAAGAACTAAGATAACTTTTGTATTCCTAGGAATAGCTATAATATTTTAACATGATAAAATTTAAGAGGGAGGACCACACGATTCTCCCTCTTAAATTTTACTATTCAAAGAATAGCAGATATTCCATCTTTCTTCTCAACTTAATGCGCGAAATACTCAATCTTTATGGTGCTGTAAAGAAATATTGAATAAATTAAGCAAAATACATTACCTTTGTTATCGTCTTAAACAATAAGCTAAAACTGAAGTGGAATATTGGAAACGAATTGCATAGAAAAATAGAAGATACCGCCTATATTGTTATCCTAATTGAGTTAATAATCAATAAAAGCGTTAAATCTTCACCCTTTAGAATGTACAATTAAAGACAACGACCATATTTCTGACTTATTACCTATAAAATATTGAGTAATAATCGGTTGTAAATACTGATTATGTAAAAAACTTGAAAGGATTGAATTGCCAAATACTGTGACAAATATTGATTGGTGGGCTTTTGCTGATTGCATTTCCTTAAAAACGGTCATATTGCATTCCAAACCTGAAATTTCGCCGGATGCCTTTAGGAATTGCAACATCCTTTACATTGGAGAAAAACAATGATGCTAATTCAGCATATATATTATCAATGTTGAGCATACCCTACACAAGGCAATATTTGAGAAAATCTTATAATGGAGTTAAATTGCCAAAAGGGTACGGAATTGTAGATATAATAAACATTTAATTCTTATAATATGAAACAGATTGGTTTGATTTTATTGGTTGTGCAATATGCCATGTGTGCCGTTGCGCAAAGTAATGAAGACAAGGCAGCATTGTCGCAAAGCGAGTTTGAGTGTCTGTATGAATATAAGGTGACAAATTCAAAATCCATAACGGATACCTATACGACTATCTTACAGATAGGGCGTGATTGCTCTTGTTTCATGGATTACACGGCATTCCAGTCCGATTCTGTTAACGCCAACCCTAATTCTTCCAGTGACGATATAAAAAAATACGAAGTGCAAAAGATGAAAAACAGTCTCTTCTTTGACCAGACTGTGGTACAGAACCGTCCGCAAGGGGAAATGTCCGTTTACAGTGTAATACCGCCAGATAATTATATGTATAAGGAGAAACTCCGTTCCGTCCAGTGGAGCCTGGGCAATGAGACAGATACGGTCTGCGGTTATGCCTGTAAAAAAGCGACGGGCGAATACGGAGGAAGGAAATGGGTCGTATGGTACGCGCCTGAAATACCGACAACTTTCGGACCTTGGAAATTTTGCGGTCTTCCCGGTCTCGTAATGCGGGCCTATGATACGGAGAACATACACCGTTTTGAAGCCATTACTTTCCGAAAGGGTACATTGCCGATAGCCTTGCCGGATATACCCAATATTGTTACGGTGGAAAGGGACAAGTTTATAAAGAGCAAGAACAAATTTGAAGAAAATCCTATGGGTTACATTTCGCCTGAAGCAATCAGTGAAATGGTTGTGCAAAAGGATGAAAGTGGGGTAAGTTCAATCCTTATCAACGGAGTGCAGTTGCGGCTTCGTCCAAACGGTTACACCCCCTTGGAGCTGAAATAAAAACTGACCATGCGTTTATTCTTCAGTATATTGCTTTTCTTTACCGTGAGCATTGCTTATTCCCAAAACCGGATAGAAGGAATGCTTACGGATGTTTCCGGCGTGGGTATTGACGGTGCGATAGTCAAGATCTCCGCTGACAGCACCGTCATTGCCTATGCAATTTCAGACAAGGGACATTTTGATATTGCCTTTAAAACAGACGCGAAAAAAGTCCGGATTATTGCCGAGTCGATAGGATATGAGTCTGTGGAAAAAGAGGTCTCGAACGTGTCCCAAACTTATAATTTTACGATGAAAGAGAAAGGGACGGAACTGAAAGAAGTCGTCGTGAAGGCTCCGGCAATTTACCAGCGCGGTGACACCCTTTCATATAATCTTTCTTCCTATATCACCAAGAGTGACTATACATTGAAGGACGCCCTGAAAAAGCTTCCGGGCATTGACATAGAAAAGTCCGGTAAGATCAAATATTTAGGAAAGGACATCTCAAACTTTTATATCGACGGTTTGGACTTGCTTGGCGGAAAATACAACATTGCGACGACGAACATACCGGCCTCGTATGTAAATTCTGTCCAGGTACTGAACAATCATCAGGCCGTCAACATGAATAAGGATATTTTTTCCGATGATGTGGCCATAAACATCAATATGAGCAGCAAGGCACGTTTCAAGCCCATTGGGACTTATGAAGGTTCCGTAGGGTACGGTGACGACTGGCTATATAGGGTAAGTGGGGCCGGCATGCTTTTCAAGCCCAAATTCCAGACCCTTGCCACATTAAAAATCGGGAATGTATATTCATTCGCTTCAGATGAAGCGGCTTCCCTTTTTGGTGGTATCGAGGAAGAGTCCAAGGCCGAAAAGCTTATGGGAAATATATCGGCGTCAACTCCTCCGATAGACAAAGACCGGTATGCCTCGCCTGACGAACGCCTGCTTTCAGTCAATTTCATCCAAAAAATAACAGAAACGGCCACACTACGTGGAAATGTCGATTATAGCTATTCCAAAAGCCGGTATGGTTATGATATCCAACGCAATTTCTATGACGATGATAAGAATATCATCATCGACCAAGGCATGAATTCGCTGTCGACGAGCCATTCCCCCAGTTTCTCAATCGTTTATAAAAACAATGCGGCGACAAACTATCTTAACAACACCCTGTTTGGCAAGGCTACTTTTTTAAGAAACGAGTTGCCGACAACAGAAAACAATAAGGAACTTATGCAGCAACAGTCCATGCGTGACTACTATGTTGGAAATAATTTCTCATATAGCCGGCGTAAAGGGAAACTGCGCTGGAACCTATCCTCGTCCGTCCTGTTGTTCAACACGCCTACAGTCAGGCTTACTTTAACAAGCGGAGAAAACGACATTCATCAAAGTGCAAGCAGTCTGGGCTTCCAAACCAAGAATACCTTGTCCGTGGTCCATGATTTCAAAAACTCACGATTATATTTTCCGCTGTCGCTGAACTTCTCGGCTGACGAAATCCAAACAGGACTGCAGTCCTATCTGGACAATATGGAAAGCAGGAACGATATGAAAGGGGGTAAGTTGAGTGCTATCTTTGCCCCCAGGTATGAATACACCCATCCGAGACGCAAATATGTCTTTCGGGCCGACGTACCCATGCGTATGGATTACATATACAACAGTGACCATATAAATGATGCTACAAAGAATTTCAATTTCTTTTCCGTATGTCCCGAAATTTATTTCAACTATATAGTCAGCAGCCGTTCCGTATTTAGGACGCGGGTTGCTTATACCCGAAATTTTGGTGACATCCTGGATTTCTTGACGTTTCCGGTGCAGACAGACATTACGACTCAGAAAATAAGTTCCGGCATTCTGCAGGACCAGAAGTCGTTGCTCGCAAGTCTGCACTACGATTATAAAATCCCATTGGACATGTGGTTCGTAAATGCCGACATCATATACCAAAGGGAGCATGACAACTTGTTGGCATCTCAGGATGTGGCATCGGACTTGATTCAATCGACTTTCATATACATGCCCAATAATACCGATAACATAACGGCGCAACTGGGCATCACCAAACAAATTGAACCTATAAAGACGAAAATTTCATTGAGGGGATCATATATATGGAGCCGGCAACAGGCGGAGCAGAACGATATGCTTATGACATATACCTGGCAAAACGTGGGCATTTCTCCTACATTGACCTCGCAGCCCTGCAAGTATCTTGAATTGGACTATTCCGGTGAAATAAGCAAGACTTTCTTGAGCTATGAGGACGTCAAGAGAAGTTACTGGTCGCAGGTACATAAAATCTCATTAAAGATCACACCTATACAGTCTCTCATATTTTCTGCCTCGTCAGACATTGTGAAGAAGGACATAGCCCAAGACTTGAGTAAGACGATGGCCCTGCTTGACTTTGACATAACCTGGCTACTCAAAGCGTTCAGGTTAAGTCTAAGCTTGCAAAACGCATTGAACCAAGACTCATACAGCTATTCGATATACAGTACGATCAACACTTACACATATAATTACAGACTGCGTGGACGTGAATTATTATTCACACTTTCAATAACGCTATAATTATTTATGAGATGAATTAAGTTTATTAAGCAGCATGACTCCATGCAATGCGGAGCCGCTTGCTTGGCTATGATATGCGGCATGTATGGGAAGTCGTATCCTTTGGAAAAGATTTCCAACATGGTGTCTGGATCTGGGTCGGGAGTTTCTATGTATGCTGATAAAGGAGACAGGCGCAATACTTGGCTTCAGCAGTAAATGCCAGTTAATGAGTATTGAACAGTTGTGTGAAATTAAAAAACAGCCATATCCATTGGAATCAAGACCACTTTGTAATACTTCATCGGGTCTCCAACAATAAATACTTTCATGTAATAGGGCTAATCCGGAACAAAACAATAAGCCCCGCCTTCGGTTGTCGTACCGGTGGCGGGGCTTACTGATATAATAGGGTTATTACTTATTGTCCTGGATGAGGCACTCACCCGTCATGTCAGCCGGCTGCTCGAGTCCCATGATATGGAGGATGGAAGGAGCAACATCGGCCAGACGTCCGTCTTTCACGGTGGCAGAGTTGTTGTCGGTCACATAGATGAAGGGCACGGGGTTGAGAGAGTGTGCCGTGTTGGGTGTGCCGTCAGGATTGATGGCATTGTCAGCATTGCCGTGGTCGGCGATGATGATGGCCTCGTAGTCGGCAGCCTTGGCAGCCTCGATCACATCCTTTACGCAGTTGTCGACAGCGTGTACGGCCTTTGCGATGGCGTTGTACACACCCGTGTGGCCTACCATGTCGCCGTTGGCGAAGTTGACAACGATGAAGTCGTACTCCTGTGTCTTGATGGCGCCCACCAGCTTGTCCTTCACCTCATAAACGCTCATCTCAGGCTTGAGGTCGTAGGTGGCAACCTTGGGAGAAGGAACGAGGATACGGTCCTCACCCTCGAAGGGAGCCTCACGTCCGCCGTTGAAGAAGAACGTCACGTGTGCATACTTCTCTGTCTCTGCGGTGTGGAGCTGGCGCTTGCCCTGCTTAGAGAGGTACTCGCCGAGGGTGTCGTCTACATTCTCTTTCGGGAAGAGGATGTGCACGCCCTTGAAGTTGGCGTCGTACGGCGTCATGCAGTAGTACTGCAGGTTGGGGATGGTCTTCATGCCTTCCTCGGGCATGTCCTGCTGTGTGAGCACCTGCGTGAGCTCCTTGGCACGGTCGTTGCGGAAGTTGATGAAGATGACAACGTCGCCTTCCTGGATCGTTCCGTCCACGGCAGAGTTGTTGATGGCCTTGATGAACTCGTCGGTCACGCCCTCATCGTAGCTCTCCTGCATGGCCTGCACGAGGTCGGTGGCCTGCTTGCCCTTGCCCTCAACGAGCAGGTCGTAGGCCTCCTTCACACGGTTCCAGCGCTTGTCGCGGTCCATGGCGTAGAAACGGCCGATGATGCTGGCGATCTTGGCGCCATTGTCGTCGCAGACCTTCTGCAGGTCCTTGATGAAGCCGATACCGCTCTTCGGGTCGGTGTCGCGGCCGTCCATGAAGCAGTGTACGTAAACGTCTTTCAGATTGTATTCCTTGCCGATCTCCACGAGCTTGAAGAGATGGTCGAGAGAAGAGTGCACGCCGCCGGTAGAGGTCAGGCCCATGAGGTGGAGCTTCTTGCCGGTCTTCTGTGCATAGCTGTATGCGTTGATGATCTCCGGATTCTTCAGGATGTCACCGCTCTGGCAGGCCTTGTTGATCTTCACGAGGTCCTGATAAACGATACGGCCGGCACCGATGTTGAGGTGACCCACCTCAGAGTTGCCCATCTGACCGTCAGGCAGACCCACATCCTCACCAGAAGCCTGGAGCTGTGAATGAGCCGAAACGGCGGTGAGATAATCCAGGTAAGGAGTCGGCGTGTTGTAGATAACATCACCCTTACCATGCTGTCCGATTCCCCATCCATCGAGAATCATTAATAATGCTTTCTTAGCCATAATATTGTATCTAATATTAGAATTTGAACATCTTCTTATCCACGTGCAAAGATACTGAGAATCGCTTGAATCTCAAAAATATTTAAGAACAATTATTTGAAGATTTCAGCGGCGTATGCGCCCATCTGCTTATAGCCTTCGGCGTTGGGGTGCAGGCAGTCGGGCAGTCGCCATTGCGGACGGAGGGCACATGGGTCGTCGGGATCGCGCATGAGCTTGTCGAAGTCGATGTATCCGGTGGCCTCTTTCTGCTCGCGTATCCATTTGTTCACGGTCTGCCGGGCCTGCTCACGGGCCGCCGTGTAGTAGGCGGAGCCTTTCATCGGCGTGATGGTGGCCATGTAGACGCGCAGCTTCCGTGCCTTGCATTTGGCGATCATCTGTTTATAGGCGGCGATGAGCTGTCGTGCCGTCGTGGCGGCATTCCGGGTGTTGCCGATGTCGTTGATGCCTTCGAAGATGATCACATCGGTGACGCCGCTCTGTGCGAGGATGTCGCGGTCGAAGCGGTCGACGGCAGGCTGTCCGTAGCCGGTGGTGAGCACACGGTTGTTGCCGATGCCGAGGTTGAGCACGGCGGTCTGTCGGCCGTTGGCCTTGCCGGTCTTGTCGGTGCCCTTCGTGCCGATGGAGATCTGCTTCAGGAAGGCACGGTTGAGCGACTCGCTCATGATGTCGGGCCAGCGGTTCTGGTGGTCGGTGGTCGATCCCTTTCCGTCGGTGATGGAATTGCCGATGATGGCGATGGCGCGCAGATCGGTGGCATAGACGTCAAGGGCTGCGATGTTGAACCATTTCTCGTAGCGGAAGGCGGAGCTGAAGTTGGTCTGCGGGGTGCTCACGCCCTTGAGGATGTAGGAGGTGGTGCGGCTGCCCATGTGGACGGTCGGCACCTTCGGCGCGGTCTGGTAGTTGATGGTGATGGCTACGAGCTCCAGGGGGCGGAGGTCGAAATTCTCAGCCCGAGAGTAGACAGACCCTCTTGCGGGGATGGTGACGCCACGTCCTGAGGTCCCGAAGGTGAGGTAGCGCGCCGTCGACGGCTTGATGCGGAAGGAGTCGATCGCCTCGGCGATGTACACGGAGCGGATGACGACGGGCTCGGATGAGAAGATGTTGCTCAGCAGGAGCCGCACACGGCTGCCTCCCGCGCTGACCTTGACGATCTGCCGTACGGAGCGGTCGGTCATCTCATTGTTGTAGGGCATATAGCTCTTTACGGGTGTCTGTTCGGCCGTGGCCCATGTACCCGTCCAATGGGTCAGCATGTTGATGACGGGCGTCTTCACCTGCGCGTGTGCCGTCAGGGCACAGAGCAGCAGTACCGTCAGAAATAAATGTCTTTGCTTCATGTGTTATCCTGTAATAAGATTATTCGTAGATGTATGTCGTGAGCTGTCCGGGCTCGAAGAGCCATCGGGCCAGCTGTCGTATCTCTTCTGCGGTCACGCCGGCGATGCTCCGGCACAGCGCGCCGTCGTCGAGGAGCTGTCCGAAGTTGAGGTAGAGCGTGGCCATCTCCTGGGCAAAGGCCTCGCCGCGTGGCTCCAGCATGCGCAGCTGCCCGATGCGCTGCCGCTTGGCGGCCTCGAGCCGGTCGGGGGAGAGCGGCTCGTTCATGAGCCTGTCGAACTGGTGACGGATGATGTCGAGGCACTTGTCTATGTCGTGGTGGTCGCTGGAGAAGAATACCGACCAGTTGCCGGTGTTGCGGTAGTAGTAGTTGCAGCCTTCGACACTGTACACCAGTCCCTGGTCTTCGCGCAGCGCGAGGTTGAGCAGCGCGTTCATGCCGATGCCGCAGAGGAGCGAGTTGAGCAGGTTGATCACCGGTTCGCGGCTGTCGGTCTGTATGAAGGTGGGACGTCCCACCATCACGTGGGCCTGGTAGCTGTTGTATTTCTTACGGATGGTCTGTCCGCCGGTGGCGTATGGCGTGGGGGCATCGTCGTGTCTGAAGGTGACGGGAACGGCGTCGGGCTGGTCGGCCAGCGCTGCGTCGAGCAGGCGGATAAGCTCCTCAAAGCGGATATCGCCCAGGCAATAGAATACGGCGCGTGAGGCATGATAGTGGTCGTGGGCCCATTGCGCCACGGCCGGCTGACGGATCATCTTCACCTGCGACTTGGTGCCGAGGATATAATGTCCCATGTCCGTGCCCTTGTAGATGGCGTTCTCAAAGTCGTCGAAGATCAGGTCGGCGGGCGCGTCGTTGTAGCTCTCTATCTCCTGCAGGATGACGTCGCGCTCCTTGCGCAGCTCCTCCTTGGGATAGACCGAATGGAAGACGATGTCGGAGAGCAGGTCGACGGCCCGTGGCAGCTCCTCGCGCAGCACGGAGGCATAATAGCAGGTGAGGTCTTTGTTGGTGTAGGCGTTGAGCGCGCCGCCGACGCTGTCGAGGCAGGCTTGCACCTGCCGTGCCGTACGGCGCTCGGTGCCTTTCAGCGTGGAGTGCTCGCAGAAGTGGGCAAGGCCTTCCTGGCCGGGCTGCTCGTCGCGGGTGCCGGCCATGATCTGATAGCCGCAGTTGATGATGGGCGAGTCGCAGAAACGGTAGATCACACGCAGTCCGCAGCGGAGGGTGGCTGTCTGATAGTTATCGTTATTCTTCATTTCAGTCTTTTCATTGGGCGGGACTCTGTCGGCCCCTGTATGTGATCCCACATGGGTGGGCATGCAAAATTACGAAAATCTCTTGACCCTAGGTCAAGATTTTCAGGGCAAAAGAAAAGAAACACTTATTTTTTGATTCCGTTTGCCTTGAAATTGATTATCTTTGCACCACTTAATTCAGCAATAGCAATGCAAAAGGTCATAGGAATAGGCGAGACAGTACTCGACATTATTTTTAAGGGCGAACAGCCCATCGGAGCTTATCCGGGCGGCTCTACCTTTAATGCGATCATCTCCTTGGGTCGCTCGGGCGCTGACGCCACGTTTATTGGTGAGGCCGGTAACGACCGTGTGGGACAGCATATCCTCAACTTCTTGAAGGAGAACAATATCCACGCAGAGCGCGTCAATGTGTTCCCGGATTCGAAATCGCCCATCTCTCTGGCTTTCCTCGATGAGCATAATGATGCCGAATACCTCTTTTATAAGGATCATCCGCACGATCATCTCGATTTTGTCTATCCTGACGTGCAGCCGGACGATATCGTGATCTTCGGCTCTTTCTATGCCGTCAATCCGGTGATCCGCCCTCAGGTGATGGGACTGCTCGACTATGCACGCAACCACGGAGCGATCATCTACTATGACGTGAACTACCGTCCGTCGCATAAGGATGAGGTGATGCGCATTACGCCCAACCTGCTCGAGAATCTGGAGTATGCCGATTTCGTGCGTGGCAGCCATGAGGATTTTGACGTGCTCTATCATCTCAAGGATCCCGACAAGGTGTATCAGGCAGAGATCTCTTTCTACTGCCACCGTTTCATCTATACGCAGGGTGCCGGTGCCGTGGAGGTGTGGGGTGACAAGGGACTGAAGAAGAGCTACCCGACAGGACAGACATCGACGGTGAGCACCATCGGTGCCGGTGACAACTTTAATGCCGGCTTCATCTTCGGACTGCTCAAGCAGCACATCACCCGCCGGGACCTCGACAAAGGCCTCACGGAGGAGCAGTGGGATGCCGTGATCCAGTCGGCACAGGAGTTCTCCGCGGAGAGCTGCAAGAGTATCTTCAACTATGTGTCGAAGGAATTTGGAGAAAAGAAGAAATCAGAATTAAAATAAAATAGGATTATGATCGAAATTACCAACGACATCTTCTATGTAGGTGTCAACGACCGTAACAAGGCTAAGTTTGAGGGCCTTTGGCCGCTGCCGCAGGGAGTGAGCTATAATTCCTACCTCATCGTCGACGAGAAAGTCTGCTTGATCGATACCGTAGAGGTCGACTTCTTCGTACAGTTCATCGAACGTATCCATGAGGTGCTTGGCGACCGTCAGATCGACTATGTGGTGATCAACCACATGGAGCCGGACCATAGCGGTTCGCTCGCCCTGCTGCGCAAGTATTATCCCAACGTGAAGGTGGTGGGCAACATGAAGACCCATGGCATGCTGCAGGGCTACTATGGCATCAACGACCGCACCGTGACAGTGAAGGATGGTGACACGCTCGATCTGGGTAAGCACCTGCTCCGCTTCTTCATCACGCCGATGGTGCACTGGCCTGAGACGATGATGACGCTCGACGAGCTTACCCACACGCTCTTCTCCGGCGATGCCTTTGGTTGCTTCGGAGCCCTCAACGGCGGTATCATCGATCGTAATATCGAGACATCCTGGTGCTGGCTGGAGATGGAACGCTATTACTCCAACATCGTAGGCAAATACGGAACGCCCGTGCAGAACGCACTCAAGAAGCTGGCACATGCCCATATCGACTACATCTGCTCTACCCACGGTCCTGTGTGGAACGAGAAGGTGGATAAGGTGGTAGGCATGTACGACCGTATGTCGCGCTATGAGACGGAGCCGGGCCTGGTGATCGCCTATGGCACGATGTATGGCAACACGGAGCGCATGGCAGAGATCATCGCACGGGCAGCCAGTGAGAACGGTGTGAAGAACATCGCCCTTTACAATGTTTCCACACGCCACCACTCTTATATCCTGCGTGACATCTTCCGCTTCCGCGGCCTTATCGTAGGTGCTCCTACTTATAATGCCGGCTTGTATCATGAGATGGACGTGTTGTTGCAGGAGATCGCCAACCGTGACATCAAGAACCACCTCATCGGCTGGTTCGGTTCTTATTCATGGGCAGGCAAGGCCGTGAAGACGATCGGTGATTATAACGAGAAGAAGATCCACTTCACGCCCGTAGGCTCTCCCGTGGAGATGAAGCAGGGCTTGTCGCCTGATATCCATAAGCAGTGCGAGGAGCTCGGACGTGCCATGGCCAAGGCCTTGCTGGAAGAGAAATAAGATCTGAAGGATCATTCCATAACATAAAAGCCCCGTCACGATTTGCTGTCGTGACGGGGCTTTCGCGTATGGGATGGCCTGTTTCTTAGTCTTAACTGCAAGTCATTAGTGGCTCTGAGGGGATTGCTGCCATTGGGGGCAGCCTGTCTGCCACTCTCATCGAAACCGTAGCGGACTACGTCAAGTGGGGGAAGGCCGGAAGGGCCGGTTGGCTCTGTCCGTTTACCTTCCAAGCCACGCCTCAGGATTCAGCTTGGCGCTTTCCTTACGCAGCTGGAACTGAAGGATGTGTGAGGGGCCGACCGTTCCGAGGGTCTGTCGTGTAGACACCTTCTGTCCACGGCTGACATTCACGCTGCTGAGGTTGCAGTAGACGGAGATGTAGGCTCCGTGGCGTACCATGACCACCATCGTGCCGCTATAGCCAAAGACGGCACTCACCTCACCGTCGTAGATGCAGCGTGCCTGCGCGCCCGATCCTCCCAGGATGTTGATGCCCTTATTGTCGAGCGTGACGCCGCGCAGTCCCTCCACCTCGTGCTGGCCGAAGTGGCTGACGATCTTATATCCGCCGGTGATGGGCATGGGCAGACGTCCCTTGTTGGCCTCGAATCCGCTGTTCATCATACGGTCGACGGTGGAGAAACGCTGTGTCTCCTGTACGTCGGCCTTAGCCTCTGCAATCTCTTTCTTTGCCCGTGCCTCGTCGGCCTTAGCCTTGCGCTCTGCCGCCTTGCGTGCCGCCTCGGCTTCCTTGGCCGCCTGCTCTGCCGCGGCCTGCTGTGCTGCGGCTCTTTGTGCGGCTGCCTTTTGTGCAGCCGCCTCTTCAGCCGCTTTCTGTTGCGCGGCCTGCTGCCGTGCCCGCTCTGCCTCGGCTGCCGCCTTGCGTGCGGCCTCCCGTGCGGCCTGCTCGCGTGCCTTGGCCGCTGCGATGCGCGCCTCGTTGGCCTTGCGGGCAGCTTCTGCAGCCGCCTTCTTACGGGCCAGCTCTTCCTGTTGGCGCTTCTTGGCCGCCGCTGCAGCAGCAGCTCGCCTCTTTGCCTCGGCAGCGGCACGTGCACGTGCCTTCTCCACCTCGATGGCAACCTGACGGTCGATCTGCGCATTCAAGGCTGCATCTTTCTTACGCTGGTCGGCGATGACAGACTGGATCGTCTTCTGCTGCTTCTGCAAACTGTTGACGATGTCCTGCTGCTCGTTCTTATAGCCTTCGAGCTTGCTCTTCTCCTGCTGGCCCTTATATAGAAGGTTGTTCTTCTGTGTGTGGACACGCTCAAGCTGCTTGTGCTTGTTGTCGACTTGTGCCTGCTTGGCTCTTACGGCCTCACCCTGTGCGCGCTGGTACTGGGCATACTCGCGCACGAAGCGCAGGCGCCGGTACATCTGCACCAGATTCTTGGCAGAGAAGATAAACATGATCTTGTCTTGCACCGTGCGGTGACGGGCCAGATAGCGCATGGACTGGATGTATTTGGCCTGGCGGCTCTTAAGCTGCGCCTCAAGAGTATGGAGCTGCGACTTGAGAATGCCGATATTGCCTTCAATATGATGGATATCTTTCTGTATGTTCTCGATATTCTTCTGGCTTTGGTCAATCTGTCCGTTGACCATCATCAGGTTCTGCAGTCGGGCAGCCACGTCGGCCTTGTTCTTTTTAAGAGCCTGCTCCTGCTCACGGATCTTCTTCTGTATGGCAGAACGCTGGCTCTGCAGCCCGCGGATCTTGGCATTGGTATAGGTAGCCGTCTTCGTGCTGCTCTTCTTCGTGTTAGTGCGCTTCTTCGAGGAAGACGTGCGTTTGGTCTTCTTCGTCGTGGATTTGCGCTGTTGCGTCGTGGTGGCCTTTTTGGTCGTGCTCTTGCGGGTCTGCGCACCCGTGGGTGCGGCAAGCAGCAGAGCCGATAAAAGTATGATACCTAATCTTTTCATTGATGGATGATAGATGGATCGGAGGCTTCCTGAGATCTCATATGCTCAGGATCTTGAAGAAGGCCTCTTCTTACATATTCATGATTTTACCAAAGACATCGTGTACATCGACTTGCTTGTAGCGGGAGCTCACCGTGGTGGTCGTCTCCCAGTCGCTGTCGGTCTTCAGGGAGCTCATCTCCAGCTTCACGGTTGCACTTTGTTGCTTCCCGGTGGCTGTGGTGTGGAATGTGAACTCCTGGGTGGCCGGGAATTTCTTGGTTCCCAGGGCCTTGAAGTTGGAATAGAGCCAGGTGAGCGTCGACTTGCCGTGTGCCTTGCTCGTATAGGTGATGTCGGTCTTGTTGATGCGGCCTGTCCCGCGCTCTGCGGCCCAGACAAACTTCAGCAGGCCGTCGGTAAGCGTCACGGGGACATTCACCCCTGTCGCGTTGATGTCGGCGGAGAACTTACTGAGGTCGCCTTCGCCTACCTTCGTCTTCCCGGGCATAAGCAGCTGATTCCAGAACAGGGCCTGGAGGCTATAGAAGTTGAGGCCATTGTCCTTCAGGAAATCGAGCTGGTTGTAGTCGCCCTTGATGTATTCTTTATGCAGGCGGTCGATCACGAGCACATAGTCGGGCGTGAATTCGAGCCGTCCTACCTCCGTACCGAGGATAGGGATCATAAGCTGCAGGCGTATCACCTGGTTGCGACGCATGTGAAGCTGTCCGGGTACGCTGATCTCCTTTCCGCCCATTGTAGCGGTGAAGGTGAGTGAGCTGACAATGTTCTGGGCATATACGCTGTTGTCGCTTACCTTTTGTACGAAAGCCAATTGGGCATTGGCCTTGTTCGTGACGTCCGTTGTCGGAGTCTTCGGCGTACTCTCCAGGTTCTTCTTAGAGGCACAGCCGGTGAGCACGAGGAGTGCGCAGAGACCGATAAAAAGGAGCGTTTTCTTCATCTTTTTTCTTATGTTTTATTTCTTGTTTCTGTTTTTGGATGCCGTCTTCTGTTTTCTTGTGGTCGCCTTGGTATCCGGCTTGTTGGCAGCCTGACCATTGAGCTTTGCCGTCAGCGCATTCTTGTCCCCTCCATTGTCGAGTGCCTTTTGCCAGTATTGACGTGCTTTCTGCGTGTCTCCGTTCTTGGCCCATATATCTCCGGCATGTTCGAGCACGACGGCGGAGGTGACGGAGTCGGTGTCGTTGGCCAGTGCCTGCTCGATGTAGATCTTCGCCTCAGCATAGCGCCCCTGTCCGTAGAGTATCCAGGCATAGGTGTCGAGGAAGGTGCCGTTCTTCGGCTCCATCTTAACCGACTTGGCGCTCATCTCCTCGGCGTGCTTGAGATCGGCGCCCGGTGTGGTGCTGAGATAGTAGGCGTAGTTGTTGAGCACGAGCGCATTGTCGGGCTTCCATGCGAGACAGCTGTCGTAGGCGGCAAAGGCCTTCTCCATCTCCTTACGTTGGGAATAGATGTCACCCATGATGCCGTAGAAATCGGAAACGATGTCAGGATTGCTGTCTTTATGGATCTGCGCCGTGCCATGCTGGAAAGCGTTCAGTGCCCCGAGGTCGTCTTCGAGATAGAAGCGTGCCAGTCCCGTGAAGTAGTAGAAGACCAGCTGGTCGGGATTGTAGAGCATGCCGTTCGCGCCGAGCGTGGCGATGCTCTTCCAGTCCTGACGTGTCCACAGATTCTGAATTAGTTGGAAACGGGCGCCGGCATTGTCAGGTGTGATGTTGAGCAGTTGTACGAGGGCACTGTCCTGCATCTCCTGCGGCATCTTCTTCTGAAAAAGATAGAGTACTTTCAGCTCAGCGATGCTTGAGTCCTTGGGCGCCACCTGCTGCACGCTGTCGATGAGGGCCACGGTCTGCATGCTGTCCACCCCATCGCCTTCATTCTCGTTGATGGCCATCTTGAGGAACTGCACGCGGCTGTCCGACGGGGTGTTCTTGCCCAGCAGGATGCGATCGCTCATGGCCTTGGCTTCGGCGTTGTTGCCGACGGAACGGTAGTAGTCGTACAGCGAGCTGAGGGCATACGTGTTGTCGGGCTCCTCGCTCACTACGCGGGAGAAGATCTTATATGCGTCTTTCTGCCTGCCGTTCTGCATCTCCCAGTTGCCGAGCAGGATGCTGTACATATTGTCGTCGGGATGTGAGTCGGCCATTTGCTTCAGGGCCTTATAGGCGTTTTTCTTATCGCCCATCATCTCGTAGACCTGTACCTTGCTGAGCATGATGTCCTCGCTCTCTCCGTTGATCTGCTCGATGCGGTTGATGGCATCGAGCATCTTTTCGTATTCGCGGTTCTGTTGATAGAGCTTGACGAGGATGTTGAGGATGTCGTCGCGGTCACGGTTATTGTCGGCCAGCTGCTCATACACTTTTATGGCGGCATCGAAGTTTCTTGCACCGATGTAATAGAGCGCGAGCCGTTCCTGGTAACTGTCGTTCTTGGGATTGAGGCGTGCGGCGATCTCATAGTTTCTCAGGGCAAGGGAGTCTTTGCCCAGCTGTGAGAGGTATTGGGCCTGCATGTAATAGACGACGGCAGATTGCGGGTCGATCCGCCGGCAATGCTCCAGCAGGTCGTAGGCGGCTGCGTAGCGTCCTGCCTGCTGCTGACGCACCGCTTCCAGGAAAAAGTACTGGAAGCGTGCACGGTCGTTCTTGGAGAGTGGATCCTGCTGCGGGGCTGTCACGGTCGTGGCAGCGGATTTCGTCTTTTGCCTTTTCTTGTCGGCATAGCCGGGCGTCACACTGATGCATACAGAGAGCAGCAGTGCGCCAAAAAGCAGGATCTTATAGGAATTTTTCTTCATGATTCGTATGATATGCCCCTATGCCTTTATGACAAGTGACCCGGGCATCGGTCAGCTTTCTTGTCCGGCGCTCCACGGAGTAGGGACCGGAGAATGCTATTTCACTCCGGTATGTCCGTAGCCGCCTTCTCCACGTTCCGTCTCGTCGAGCACGTCGACACTTTCGAAGTCGACTTTCGAATATTGGGCGATGATCATTTGCGCGATGCGCTCGCCGTCTTTGATGATAAAGTCCTCATTGGACAGATTGATCAGGCAGGTCATGATCTCGCCCCGGTAGTCGGCGTCGACGGTGCCGGGAGAGTTGAGTACGGTGATGCCATGCTTCAGTGCCAGGCCGCTGCGTGGCCTGATCTGAGCCTCGTAGCCTTTGGGCAAGGCGATGTGCAGCCCTGTGGGGACGAGCTTCCTTTCCATCGGATGTAATACGATGTCCTCATCTATGTTGGCGCGCAGGTCAAGGCCTGCGCTGTCGGCCGTGGCATAGGCCGGCAGGGGCTGATGCCCCGTATTGACTACTTTGATCTTTACCATAAGAGAATATTTAGCTACAAAATTACGGAAAAAGTGTGAGACAAGAAAGAAATTTAGATTTATTGTGACCTTTGCTTTCGTGTATGTCGGATTTAGGCTAACTTTTTGGAAAACAACGGATCCATGACAGTTGAGGGATACTGCCGGATGGCAAATGAAGAACGGGAAAGAAAGCGATAAATGAGAACAGCCTTTGAGGATTCGGGTATGTGGATGATCATAAAAAACGCGCTTCATCCCAGGAAGACGGGGCTGTGCCGGCTTCCCGAGAGAGAAGGCATGTGGATTAGTCTTCCAGCTCCAGGAGAATCTGGTCGGCAACCTCACAAAGCTCTTCGTACCAAGGGGCACCGAAGCGCCGGATGAGAGGCTCCTTGAGGAACTGATAGACGCGCAAGCCCAGCTCGCGGCCTTTGCTGACGGCCGGCCGGCAGATGTCCCAACGGTTGTAGTTGATGCCGGTGAGGTCGGCGGTGAAACGCTTTTCCCGGATAGGGTAGAGCGCACATGAGACGGGCTTCGGCCATGTGGTGCGTCCCTGGCGGCAGGCCCTGTCGAGTGCGCAGAGGCAGCAGCCATGGTCGTCGTAGCAGGTGAACACACAGTCCTTGCCGTTGACAATGCTCGTCACCAGCTCGCCGTCGCGGTCGGTGTAGGCCACTCCCTGATGGTCGATGACGCTTTGTGCCTGGGCGGAAAGGTCGGGCCACACGGTGTCGAGGCATTGCTCCAGCTCGCCGATCTCGTCGAGGGTGACGGGTGCGCCGGCATCTCCTTCGATGCAGCATGCGCCATGGCAAGCATCGAGGTCGCAACAGAAATATTCGGTGATGATGTCGGGGGATACCAGTACGTTGCCGATCTGAAGAATATGAAGGTCGTCTCTTTTCATTGTCGTGATATGTATGGACCGTCCTTGTCGGTCGCAGTCAGTCCTGCCTTTCGGCATGTTTGTGCTTACGCGGGGACGGCAGTTACCACTCTATGGGCTGCTCGCCCTGCTGCTGCAGGTAGGCATTGCAGCGCGAGAACTGGTGCTGGCCGAACCAGCCGCCTCTATTGGCCGATAATGGTGAGGGATGGACCGACTCGAGGATCAGATTGCGTGAGGCATCGATCAGACTGCGCTTGCTGCGGGCATAGCCTCCCCACAGCATATAGACGATGCCGCTCCTGTGTGCGTTGAGGGCCATGATGGCGGCATCCGTGAACTGGCTCCAGCCGAGGGGCTGGTGGCTGTTGGCCTGGTGGGCACGCACGGTGAGGGTAGCGTTCAGCAGCAGCACCCCTTGCTCGGCCCAGCGTGTGAGATCGCCGCTTACAGGCATTGGCGTGCCGAGGTCTTGCTGGATCTCCTTGAAGATGTTGACTAGCGACGGAGGCATGACGATGCCTTGCGGTACGGAGAAAGAGAGCCCCATGGCCTGTCCCGGCTCATGATAGGGATCTTGACCGATAATGACCACTTTCACCCGGTCAAACGGGCATAGATTGAAAGCGTTGAAGATCAGACGACCGGGAGGATAGCACGGTCCTTGCGCATACTCTTTGTGTACGGCTTGTGCGAGTTGGACAAAATAAGGCTTGTCAAACTCATCGCGCAGCTGCTCTTTCCATGTAGGCTCTATGCTGATGTTCATTTCTTTTCTTTAAAAATGAGATTGTTGACACCACTGGTGATGTTCAGTGCCTCTGGATGCTCTTTGATGAAAGAGTTGATATGCCGGATGCGTTTCTCCTCAAAGATCTCATCGACATTGATAAGGATGCCCGTCTCTTCCACATCGCCGAATCCGTAGTTGATGGCTGTGCCGAAGAGCTTCATCGTCGGGCTGAGATTCATATATGCGTTCACAAGGGGTGGAATGTCGTAACCCAGCTGTCGGATCTCGTGGTTGAGGATACGGTAGTCGCTCTTGAAGTCTTCGCCGGTGAAGATCTGGGCAAGCTCTTCCTCGGGCGTATCGATCTTCAGCGGCTTGATGGGGATGATGAGTTTATCCTTATCGTTGAAATGCTTCTTCAGGAAATAGAGGATCATGTCGCGGCCACGGCGGATGTAGGAGGGATACATCGTCATCTTTCCAAAGAAATACTTACAGTGAGGATTGATGACGGTAAGGGCTCCGAGGCCATCCCACAGGTTGTCGAGTGCGAAGATCGACTTCGTGTTCTTGCGGACGTTCTGATAATCGAGCGATACGAAACTGCGTCCCAGTTCAACGGTGTAGGGCGCGTATTCCTTCATGAACTTTTCGGAGAAATGGAACATGTGGCTGGTTGCCAGAATGGGTTGCCCGTTCTCGTCGATCTTCCAGTCTCCGCCGAAGAGATAGCGGTAGCCGCCGATGATCTCCTCCGCTTCCGGATTCCAGACGATGAGCTGTCGACATCCGTTCTCCATGGTGTCAAATTCATCGATGTCCATCGACTTGCCTGTGCCACCTCCGGCAGTGCGGAAAGCGATCTCGCGCAGGCGCCCGATTTCCTTCATCACGTTGGGCGCGTTCTGTGCGGTGATGACATAGATTTCATTGTGGCTCTTGTTCGTCATGCGAAGCTGCCGCTCAGGGGTAAGCTCGCTCTTGAGCAGAGCCTTGTCGATAGGTTGGATGATTTCCTGTTCCATCATTTATTGGTTTGTTTTATAATTTGTAAACCTCGTCTTCAACTATTCTGGCCCATTCCTTCGGAGTCTTTGACTTGTCGAAGGTCTGCCAGGGAATGGGCTTTCCGAAGGCTACGCGGAAACTTTTATGACGTTGGCGATACATTTCGTCGACGAGGAAGAGCATAGCCACATTGAATTTCAGATGTAGGGCTTTGCATAGATTGGCGATGCGGTAAAAGCGTTCGGAATTGCGTCCGCCGAAGTGGATGGGCACTACATCACGATGGTATTCTACGCTTTTTGAGATAAACGTCTTTGTCCAAGGGATGTCGTGTATCTCACCGTTGATCTTGCGTGAGCAGAGACCGGCGGGGAACATGAGAATATGATTATCGCTTTGGAATCCGGCTTCCACCATACGGGGGAAGTCGCGTGCCTGCTTGCCGGTCTTGTTGATGCCGATGCAAAGAGGTGCCAGTCCCGGTAGGTTCATGAGAAGGTCGTTGACCAGATAACGGAAACGGCCGTCGTAGTGACGCCCGATGATAGAGCCGAGAGCCACACCGTCGATGCCGCCGAGGGGGTGGCAGCTTACAAAGGTGTAGAGCTTGCCGTCGTTGGGGTCGGGAAGATTCTCCGTACCGACGAGCTCAAGTTTCATGTCCAGATATTTCACGCAGGCTTCAAGCCAAGGGGTGCCCTGGATGTCACGGTGCTTCCATAAGAAGTCGTTCACTTCGTCCTCGTGGGCAATGTGTTTTAGCCACGTTATAGCCATACGGGGCACATAGCGGGCCTTGCTGCCCATCTTGTCGTGAAGAATCCTGTCTAGATCTATGGTTTTCTCCTGATAATCACTCATGTCTTTTACTCATACGGGTAGGACGTTCCCCACCAGATAATCTATCAATGTGCAAAAATAATACATCTTTTTCTAAAACATTCACTTTTTGAAAGGAAATATTTATTTTTCCGTTTTTACGGCACACAAAGAGGAAACTTCTTTCCTTTTATATTAATGTAGTCCGCTATAAATTGATGGCTTTGGCATGTTAACATCTATTTTAGCGGATAGCTGTCGGATGGTCCCGTATCCTGCCGTCTGTCCACGGAAGGCAAACCGGGCGAAATGTACTCTATGCGTATTGTAAATATCTGGAATTCAATGTCCTGAAATTAATTATCCGGGCATCCGGGTAGCTCACGTTGGGGCGCAGGGTGTCAATGTTTTTGCCGGTTGCCCAACAGGTGCGGGCTGTCCTATGGCGACTGTGACCGATAGGAGCCGATGCTGTCCTTTTTGCAATCCATGCTGGCTCCTTCCCTATGCTGGCAGGAGGCTGTCGGCTGGCCTCGAGAGGTCAGGTAAAAGGAATGCGGCCGTGGAGAAGAGGCATATCTTCACATTGCCGGTGGCGGAGCCTATGCGGATGGCAGAAAATTTTAAGAGCAGGGAGCAAATAAAAAATGAAGGAAAGGTGGGGCTATGTGACGAATTTTGTGTAACTTTGGCACCGAAAACAGGTTGTTAGAGATGTATGTGAATGACGGGATGCTATCCCTTTGAGAGCCAATGATAAAGACAGCAGAGACTTATCACGTGCCAGTGCTGCTCCATGAGAGCATAGACGAGCTTGCCGTCAAGCCCGACGGTATTTATGTGGACGTCACCTTCGGAGGAGGTGGCCATTCCCGTGAGCTGCTTTCCCGTTTGGGGGAAGGCGGTCATCTTTACAGTTTTGACCAGGATGCCGATGCCGCGCGTAATGCCATCGACGATCCCCGTTTTACGTTCGTGCGCTCCAATTTCCGTTATCTGCGCAATTGGATGCGTTTTTATGGCGTTGAGGCCATCGACGGCCTGTTGGCTGATTTGGGCGTGTCGTCCCATCACTTTGATGATGAGAGCCGAGGCTTCTCGTTCCGTTTTGAGGATGCTCCGCTCGACATGCGTATGAATAAGGAAGGACATCGTACGGCGGCAGATGTCGTCAATGAATATACGGAAGAGCAGTTGGCTGATATCTTCTATCTCTATGGCGAATTCCGACAGTCGCGCCGCATGGCTGCTGCGGTGGTGAAGGCCCGTCAGCTGAAGCCGATCGCTACGACGGAGGACTTGAAGGAGGTCGTCGGACCTACCTTGCAGCGAGGCCGTGAGAAAAAAGACATGGCCCGCGTGTTCCAGGCCCTTCGCATAGATGTGAACCAAGAGATGGAAGCGTTGAAGGAAATGCTTGCCGCTGCGGCAGAACTGCTTCGCCCGGGTGGCCGTCTGAGTGTGATCACCTACCACTCGCTTGAGGATCGCATGGTGAAGAATATGGTGCGGGCCGGTAATGCCGAAGGAAAGAAGACAACCGACTTCTTCGGTCGTAACTCCTCGCCGCTTCGCCCTGTAAATAATAAGGTGATCGTACCAAGCGCTGAGGAACAGGAGCGTAATCCGAGAAGTCGCAGTGCGAAGTTGCGTGTCGCAGAGAAGGTGTGAGAACCGGCAGCTCTCTAAAAGAATGAACAGAACATATTAAGAAAGAAAAGGAATAATGTCAGACGATAAGGACAAGATAAATACGGACGCCCATACTGCGAAGGAAGCCGGAGATCCTGCCGATGTCTCGGGTACAGAGAAGACACAGAAGCCGCAGGACGACCAGACGACGGCACAGCCTTCGCAAGATGATGCGACGGGCAGGCCCTCTTTACAGGATGTGATCCGTGAACAGGTGCATGAAGGTGAGCTGCCGTTTTCGAGCAGCCAGACCTTGCGGAAAATCCTGGGTGGAGACATCCTCAATACGGCAGCTATCCGTCGCCAGATTTGGCTGATCTTGTTGATAGCTCTCTTTGCCATTCTGTATATCAGCAACCGTTATGCCTGTCAGCAGAATATCATTAAAATTGATCATCTGCAGAGACAGTTGCAGGATGCAAAATATAAGGCGCTCTCGAGTAAGAGTCAGATCACGGAAAGAAGCCGTGAGAGCAATGTGCTTAATATGCTGCAAAACAACAAAGACTCCGTATTGAAGATCGCCAGTCAGCCACCTTATATTATACAGGTTCCCGAGGAGGATGCTCGATAACAGTCCATAAGGGGTCCTTAACATAAGAAAGAATGAGTAAGTTTAAATACGATAAGATAATGCCCCGTTACAGTGCCATTGCAGTCGTCCTGGCAGTGATAGCATTTGCGGTGGTGGCCCGTGCAGGTTATCTCATGACGGTGAAGCGCAGCTATTGGACGGCTGTCGCTGACCGTGTGAAGCGCGACAGCGTGCGCGTGGATCCGGCACGTGGCAATATCCTCAGTTGTGATGGTGAACTGCTGGCTTCTTCGCTGCCAGAATTCAAGATGTTCATGGACTTCAAGCAGCTCAAGGAAGCAGGTAATGACTCTTTGTGGAATGTGAAGAGTGACAGCATCTATGAGGGCCTTCATCGTATTTTCCCGGATAAGAGCGCGGCGGATTTCAAACGCGATCTCGAGAAGGGACGTGAGAAGCTGAAACGTCACTGGCCTATATGGCCCTATCGTGTGGACTACAATACGTATATGGAAGTGAAAGAGCTTCCTGTATTCCGTCTCTCTGCATTGAAGAGCGGATTCCATAACGAGGAGCTTAACGCTCGCGTACGCCCCAACGGATCGTTGGCCCTGCGTACGGTGGGTGACATGTATGCCATGAAGGACAATGGCCGCACACCGCGTTGCGGACTGGAGCTGAGCTACGATTCCATCCTGCGGGGTAGTGATGGTATCGTGCATCGCCGTAAGGTGCTTAACAAGTTCCTCGATATCATGGACACTCCCCCCATCAACGGCGGCGATATCCTTACGACAATTGATGTGGACATCCAGGATCTGGCAGAGCGCTCCGTACTTGACGAGTTGAAAAAGATCAATGGCAATGTCGGCGTGGCCATCGTCATGGAAGTGGCAACGGGCGACATCAAGGCCATCGTGAACATGGAGAAGTGTGTGGATGGCGAATACCGTGAGATTAAGAACCATGCCGTGAGTGACCTGCTGGAGCCGGGCTCTGTGTTCAAGACGGCGTCGATAATGACGGTACTGGAAGACGGATACTGCGATACGACAAAGATCGTGGACACGGGTGGCGGAGTGTGGCCGATGTATGGCCGCGAGATGCGTGACCACAACTGGCGCAGCGGCGGCTATGGCGTGATGACCTTGCCCCATACGCTGGAGGTGAGCTCCAACGTGGGAGTGAGCCGCATCATTGACGAATACTATCACAACAATCCCGAGAAGTTCGTGCGTGGCATCTATCGTACGGGACTGACGGCCGACCTCCATATTCCTATCGTCGGTGCCACGTCGGCCCGTGTGCGCATGCCTAAGAAGAACTCGCGTGGCCAGTATGTGAACTGGTCCAAGACCTCGTTGCCTTGGATGAGCATCGGCTATGAGACACAGATCCCTCCGATCTCCACGCTCACATTCTATAACGCCATTGCCAACAACGGCAAGATGATGCAGCCCCGCTTCGTGAAGGCCGTGTTGAAGAATGGCGAGGTGGTACAGGAGTTCCCGCCTCAGGTGGTGAAGGGACATGAGCAGATCGCATCGCCGAAGACGATCAAGATCATGCAGACCATCCTGCGCCATGTGGTGAGTCAGGGATTGGGCCGTAAGGCCGGTTCTACCTCCTTTGAGGTGTCGGGTAAGACGGGAACGGCCCAGATAGCCATGGGCTCTGCCGGATATAAGGGTGCCGGCGTGCACTATCTGCTGTCGTTTGCCGGATACTTCCCCTCCAATGCTCCTCGCTACAGTTGCATCGTCTGCATTCAGAAGAGCGGCCTGCCTGCCTCTGGAGGCGGCATGAGCGGTCTGGTGTTCCATCACATCGCCGAAGGTATCATGGCCAAGGACATCAAGCTCGATGTGAAGGCCGCCTACGACTCTACGTCGATTCTGGTTCCAGACGTGAAAAGCGGCAATATCCTTGCTGCGGACTATGTGCTTGGAGTATTGGGTATCAAGACACGTACTGATTTCACGGCCAATCCAGCCCGTCAGTCGATGGTGTGGGGCAGCTCGGTGCGTCAGCACAATTATGTACAGCTCAACCGTCGCAACGAGCTCTCGAAGCATTACATCCCCGACGTGCATGGCATGGGAGCACGCGATGCGGTGTATCTCCTAGAGTCGCGTGGCGTGAAGTGCAATATTATCGGTAAGGGAAAGGTGGTGAAACAGAGCCTTGAACCCGGTCGTCGTGTGAAGAAGGGTGAAGTGTGTGTCCTTCAACTAGAATAAAAATAAAAAATAAGATAGTCAAGATGAAACTACGTGATTTACTCAAGTATGTCAAGCCGTTGCAGATCATCGGCTCAGACGATGTAGACATCAAGGGTGTGAACATTGACTCACGCCGTATCGAGAACGGTCATCTCTTCGTGGCCATGCGTGGCACGCAGGTGGACGGCCATCAGTTCATAGCCAAGGCTGAGGCTCAGGGCGCTGTCGCCGTACTCTGTGAGGATGTGCCGGCAGAGCAGAAGGCCGGTGTCACCTATGTGCAGGTGGAATCGACGGAAGAAGCTGTCGGTCCTGTCGCAACGCTCTTCTATGGCGATCCTTCCAGAAAGTTGAAACTTGTCGGTGTTACCGGCACCAATGGCAAGACGACGATCGCTACCTTATTATATAATATGTTCCGTAAGATGGGCCATAAGTGCGGTCTGCTCTCTACGGTCTGCAACTATATTGAAGACGAGGCCATACCCGCCGATCATACCACGCCCGATCCTATTGAGCTTAACATGCTGCTGGGACGCATGGTTGAGGCAGGATGTGAATATGCCTTCATGGAATGTTCCAGCCATGCCATCGCACAGAAGCGCATCGGCGGATTGATGTTTGTCGGTGGCATCTTCACTAACCTCACCCGCGATCATCTCGACTATCACAAGACCTTCGAGAATTACCGCAACGCAAAGAAGGCCTTCTTTGACGACCTGCCCAAGACGGCCTTTGCCATCACCAATGCTGATGACAAGAACGGCATGATCATGGTGCAGAATACGAAGGCGACCGTAAAGACCTATTCGGAGACGAAGATGGCCGACTTCCGCGGCCGTATCATTGAGTGTCATTTCGGTGGCATGTATCTGGATATTGATGGCCACGAGGTGGGTGTGCAGTTCATTGGTAAGTTCAACGTGTCCAATCTGCTGGCCGTGTATGGTGCGGCCCGTATGCTGGGCAAGGAGCCGGAGGATATCCTGGTGGTGATGAGCACGCTGCACAGTGTCAACGGTCGTATGGATCCTTTGCAGAGCTCACGCGGCTATACGGCTATCGTGGACTATGCCCATACACCCGATGCCTTGGAGAATGTGCTTAACGCCATCCATGAGGTGCTGAACGGCCGTGGCCAGGTGATCACGGTGTGCGGCGCGGGAGGTAACCGCGACAAGGGAAAGCGTCCGTTGATGGCACAGGAGGCCGTACGCCAGTCGGACAAGGTGATCATCACCAGTGACAATCCCCGGTTTGAGGAGCCGCAGGCTATCATTGATGACATGCTTGCCGGCCTTACACCTCAGCAGATGAAGAAGGTCATCTCCATCGTCGACCGCAAGGAGGCTATCCGTACGGCATGTATGATGGCGCAGAAAGGTGACGTCGTTCTTGTGGCCGGAAAGGGGCATGAGAATTATCAGGACGTGAAAGGCGTAAAGCACCACTTTGATGATCATGAGGTGCTGCGCGATATCTTCGCAACAGAAAACGCATAAAACAGACAACTGATGAAGAGAGACGAGCAGGACACTGATTATTGGGAAGTCGTCCGGCAACGTGTCGTCTCGAATCTGTAAATAGAAGATCATGTTATATTATCTCTTCAGATTTCTCAGCCAGTTTAATATCCCCGGCTCGCATATGTGGAGTTATATCTCCTTCCGTGCATTGCTCACACTTGTGCTCTCACTGATCATCTCCGCCTGGTTTGGTCAGCATTTCATCCGCTATATGCACCGCCGCAACATCTCCGAGACGGAGCGTGACGTGAAGATTGACCCGTTTGGAGTGCAGAAGAAGGGCGTTCCCACGATGGGTGGCATCATCATCATGATGGCGATCCTCGTGCCTGTATTGCTTCTTGGCCGTATCCGCAATATCTATCTGTTGCTGATGATCGGTACGACTATATGGCTGGGCTTCCTTGGTTTCATGGACGACTATATCAAGACGTTCCGGAAAAATAAGGAGGGCCTGCGTGGAATGTATAAGATCGTCGGTCAGGTGTCGATAGGATTGATCGTCGGCATCGTGCTTTGGGCTTCGCCCGATGCTGTCGTACGCGAGAATGTGACGATGGTGAAGCAGGGACAGGAACAGGTGATCCATAAGTCGGAGCCGGTGAAGTCGCTTAATACGACCATACCTTTCGTGAAGAACCACAATCTGGACTATTCGAAGGTGATGGGCTTCCTGGGCAAGTACAAGGTGGCCGGCGGCTGGGTACTTTTTGTCATTATGACCATCCTCGTGGTGACGGCTGTGAGCAATGGAGCCAACCTCAACGATGGCATGGATGGCATGTGTGCGGGGAACGCGGCCATAATAGGCGTGGCCTTAGGCATCCTGGCATATATGGGCAGTCATATAGAGTTCGCAGCCTATCTGGACATTATGTATATTCCCGGTTCTCAAGAACTTGTGGTGTTCCTCTGTGCCTTCATTGGCGCGATGGTGGGCTTCCTATGGTATAATGCCTATCCTGCACAGGTGTTCATGGGCGATACCGGCTCTCTGATGATCGGTGGTATCATAGGCGTCTGTGCGGTAATTATTCATAAGGAACTGCTGTTGCCCATCCTTTGTGGCATATTCTTTGTGGAAAGTCTGAGTGTGATCATCCAGACGGTCGTGTTCAAATATAATAAGAAGAAAGGCAGACGCGTCCGTGTGTTCCGTGCCACTCCTATCCACGATAATTTCCGACGTCTCGATGATCAGCTTGACCCTACGAGCCATTATATTTTCAGGAACTGGCCGAAGCGTCAGTTCTCTGAGTCAAAGATAACAGTGCGTTTTTGGATTACTACCATTATCCTTGCCGCTCTGACCATTGTTACGCTGAAGATGCGATAATTAAGAAAACAGAAGAAAATGAAAAGAATAGTAGTATTGGGAGCCGGCGAGAGTGGCGCGGGAGCCGCCGTGCTGGCAAAGAAAGAGGGCTTTGACGTCTTTGTCAGTGACATGTCGGCCATCAAGGACAAATATAAGAAGCTGCTTGACGACCATGGAATAGAGTGGGAGGAAGGTCACCACACGGAGGAGAAAATCCTGAATGCTGATGAGGTGATCAAGAGCCCGGGCATTCCCAAGGAGGCTCCGATGGTGCGTAAACTCATAGAGCAGGGTACGCATATCATCTCGGAGATAGAGTTTGCCGGACGTTACACCCACTCGAAGATGATCTGTATCACAGGCAGTAATGGCAAGACGACGACGACCTCGCTCATCTACCACATTTTCAAGGCTGCCGGATACGATGCCGGCCTGGCCGGTAACATCGGCCGGTCGTTGGCCTTGCAGGTGGCTGAGGATCCGCACGAATATTATATCATAGAGTTGTCGAGCTTCCAGCTGGACAACATGTATGACTTCCGTGCCAATATCGCCATCTTGCTGAATATCACCCCTGATCATCTCGACCGTTATGACTTCAAGTTCCAGAATTATGTGGACGCCAAGATGCGCATCATTCAGAACCAGACAGCGGATGACAGCTTCATCTATTGGAATGATGATCCTGTGATCAAGGCCCAGCTCAGCAAATACGACATCAAGGCCGTGCAGTGTCCCTTCTCAGAGCTGAAGGAAAAAGGGTCGATAGGATATATTGAGGAGGGAGAGTATAAGCTGGAGTATCCCACACCATTCAATATGGAGCAGGAAGAGCTCTCTCTTACCGGAAAGCATAACATCTATAATTCTCTGGCAGCCGGTCTGGCTTCCAATATCTCGGGTATCCAGAAGGATGTAATCCGTAAGAGCCTGAGTGACTTTCCCGGTGTGGAGCATCGCCTGGAGAAGGTGTGCAAGGTACGTGGCGTACAGTATGTCAATGACTCGAAGGCAACGAATGTCGATGCTTGCTGGTATGCCCTTGAGAGCATGAGAACACCTACGATCCTCATCCTTGGCGGAAAGGACAAGGGCAATGACTACAGTGCCATCTACGATCTTGTCAAGGAGAAGTGTGTCGGCCTTGTCTACCTCGGAAAGGACAATCAGAAACTGCACGATAATTTCGATCAGTTCGGCCTGCCGGTGCGCGATACACACTCGATGGCTGATTGCGTGAAGGCTTGTTATGAGATGGCTCAGCCCGGTCAGACCGTGCTCCTCTCACCTTGCTGTGCTTCCTTCGATCTCTTCAAGAATATGGAGGATCGCGGCGATCAGTTCAAGGCTCTTGTACGTGCATTATAATCATGAATCAGAAACTGCAGAATATTTTCAAAGGCGACAAGGTCATCTGGATGGTCTTCTTCTTCCTTTGTGTCGTCAGCGTGGTGGAGGTATATTCTGCCTCCTCGGAGCTGACCTATAAGGGAGGCAACTTCATTGCGCCCATGGTGAAGCATATCGGCTTGTTGATAGTCGGTATCTTTGCGATGATCGTGGTGCTGAACGTCCAATGCAAGTACTTCAAGATAGCGACACCTTTCATGCTGGTCTTGTCCTATGTGACGTTGTTGATAGTCTTTTTCATAGGGCAATCAACGAATGGCGCCTCACGATGGATGTACCTGTTCGGGTTGCAGTTCCAGCCGTCCGAGCTGGCAAAGGGAGCGCTGATCCTCTCGGCGGCACAGATTCTAAGTGCCATGCAGACGGAGAACGGCGCAGACCGGCGGGCGATGAAGTACATCCTGCTAGTTGCTGCCGTACCGGTTCTCTTTATATGCGTGGAGAATCTGTCGACGGCAGCTCTGCTGTGCGTCGTCTTGTACCTTATGATGGTGATCGGTCGTGTCCCCGGACGGCAGTTAGGCTTACTGATGGGAACGGTGGTACTCGCGTTGGGCCTTGTCTTTACAACCGTCATGGTCTTTGGAAAGGACAAGAACGAAGAGATAGCGAAGAATCATCTTACAGAACAGACCGACTCGGTGAGTGAGGATGGCTCGTCGGGATTCTTCCATCGTATGGATACGTGGAAGAGTCGTATTGATAAGTTCAGCCAACCGGAGGTGCCGCCTCAGGATGTCGACCTCGATAAGGACGGTCAGCGTTCCCATGCCTATATAGCCATTGCCACCTCAAACTTCATAGGCAAGGGACCGGGAAACTCTGTGGAGCGGGATTTCCTTTCACAGGCTTTTTCCGATTTTATCTATGCCATCATCATCGAGGAGACTGGTGTGGTGGGAGCCTTTGTCGTTGCCATGCTTTATATCATCCTGCTGTTCCGCACAGGGCGCATAGCCAGCCGGTGTGAAAATAATTTCCCGGCCTTTCTGGCCATGGGACTGGCATTGCTGCTAGTCATTCAGGCATTGTTCAATATGTGCGTGGCAGTCGGTTTTGTACCTGTCACGGGTCAGCCGTTGCCGTTGATCAGCAAGGGTGGAACATCGACGATCATCAATTGCATCTATATCGGGGTGATCCTCAGCGTCAGCCGGTCGGCCAAGAAAAACCGGCTGGAAGCGGAGCCGGCAACCGGTGTAGAGAAGCAAGAAGAATAAATAAAATGACTAAAGGACGAAATAATTGACATATATCAGTCCTGAAGTGAGGAAAAATAACTATATTTGCGAATCTAATGTACAATCGCACAATGGAAAAAGAATTAAGAGTCATCATCAGCGGTGGCGGTACCGGTGGACATATCTTTCCTGCCGTCTCTATTGCTAATGCCGTAAAGGCGCAGCACCCCGAGGCCAAGATACTTTTTGTGGGTGCGCTTGGCCGTATGGAGATGCAGCGTGTGCCTGCTGCCGGATATGAGATCAAGGGTCTGCCGATTTGCGGCTTCGACCGTAAGCATCTGCTGAAGAACATCAGTGTGTTGTTCAAGATCTGGAAGAGCCAGCGTATGGCACGTAAGATCGTCAAGGAATTCAAGCCGATGGTGGCTGTGGGCGTAGGCGGTTATGCCAGTGGTCCAACGCTTAATGTCTGTGCAGACGCAGGCATCCCCTGCCTCATTCAGGAGCAGAACTCTTATGCCGGTGTGACCAACAAGCTACTGGCAAAGAAGGCGGCGAAGATCTGTGTAGCCTATGAAGGTATGGATCGTTTTTTCCCTGCCGATAAGATCGTGATGACAGGCAATCCCGTGCGTCAGAATGTGCTTAACGCCACTTGTACAAAAGAGGAGGCACGCCAGCAGTTCGGACTCGATCCTGCAAAGAAGACTATTCTCTTAGTAGGTGGCAGTCTTGGTGCCCGCACCATCAACGAGAGCATGAAGCAGCATCTGGATATTATCCGCGAACAGAAGGACGTGCAATTTATCTGGCAGACGGGTAAGTATTACAACGAAGAGATGAACGCAGCCGTGAAAGCTTTCGGAGAGCTGCCTAACTTGAAGGTGCTTGACTTCATTAGCGATATGGGCGCTGCCTATCGGGCCGCCGATCTGGTCATCTCCCGTGCGGGAGCCAGCAGTATATCCGAGTTCTGTCTCATTGGTAAACCTGTAATTCTCGTGCCGTCGCCCAATGTAGCTGAGGATCACCAGACAAAGAATGCCATGGCTCTCGTCAATCATGACGCTGCCGTCTATGTGAAGGATGCCGACGCTGCTGATATGTTGCTGAAACAGGCATTGACGATTGTCGGTGATGATCAGAAGTTGGCATCGCTGAGTGAGAATATTAAGAAATTAGGATTGAAGGATTCGGCTGACGTCATTGCCCGTGAGGTGGTGAAGCTGGCCTGGAAGGAATAAAAGAGACGAGACGGGTGTCGACCGGAGTGTCCGGTGATGCCCGCCAAGTAGAGATACAAACATGGAATTGAAAGATATTAAAGCCGTATATTTCGTAGGTGCAGGTGGCATTGGCATGAGTGCCCTTGCCCGTTACTTCATTCATCGTGGCTTGGTCGTTGCTGGTTATGACCGCACGCCTTCTGACCTGACCCATCAATTGGAGAAGGAAGGAATGGTGATCCATTATGAGGAGAATGTGGATGAGATTCCTCAGGCATGCCGTGAGCGGGAGTCTTGCCTTGTCGTGTACACGCCAGCTGTGCCTGCTACGCACAAAGAACTGGTATTCTTCCGTGAACATCAGTTTGAGATTAAGAAGCGCTCGCAGGTACTCGGTCTGTTGACAGACCATCACAAGGGACTCTGTGTCGCAGGAACGCATGGCAAGACGACGACGTCTGCCATGTGTGCCCATATCATGCACCAGAGCTCCATTGACTGTAATGCCTTCCTTGGAGGTATCTCAAAGAACTATGGGACGAACTACCTCCTGTCGGCACAAAGTGACTATGTGGTGATAGAAGCCGATGAGTTTGACCGCTCTTTCCATTGGCTTCATCCTTGGATGACCGTCATCACGGCCACCGACCCGGACCATCTGGATATTTACGGTACGAAAGAGGCTTATCTGGAAAGCTTCCGGCATTATACGGAGTTGATCAAGAAAGGCGGCGCGCTCATCCTCCATACAGGCCTGGAGATGACACCTAACGTGCAGGAAGGTGTGAAGACATATTCCTACAGTCGTGACGAGGGCGATTTCCATGCTGAGAATGTGCGGATAGAGCGGGGTGAGATCACCTTCGACTTTGTCTCGCCGATAGAGAATGTGAAGGATGTACGTCTCGGACAGCCCATCCCCATCAATATCGAGAACGGTGTGGCTGCCATGGCCATGGCACAACTTGCCGGCTGCTCGGCTTCAGAATTGCGCTATGGCATGGAAACCTACCGTGGCGTGGACCGTCGCTTCGACTTCAAGATCCGTACTGACAAGATGGTATTCCTCTCCGACTATGCACATCATCCGAAGGAGATCTATCAGAGCGCCAAGAGTCTTCGTGAGCTCTACCATGACCGAAAGATCACGGCGATCTTCCAGCCGCATCTCTACACTCGCACCCGCGATTTCTACAAAGAGTTCGCCGATGCGTTGAGTCAGCTCGATGAGGTGGTTCTTACAGAGATTTATCCTGCCCGTGAGGAACCGATTCCTGGGGTGACTTCAGAACTCATCTATGACAATCTGAAGCCCGGTGTGAAAAAGCAGATGATCAAGAAGGCTGATGTGCTCTCGTTCGTCCGTTCGCACGACTTCGATGTGCTTGTAGTGCTGGGAGCCGGAGACCTTGACAACATGGTCCCGCAGATTACGCGTATCATCGAAGAGAAGATGAAGTAGCAGATGGCAAGATTCTACTGGAAAAGGACACTGATAATTGTTCTCGATGTCGTGTTGGGTGTGTATATCGTATTGGCTTTTGCAGCCTTTCACACACCCGACAGGAAAGATATCCGTTGCGAGAAGGTGTCGATCGACATCGCAGACGAGACCACCTATGGGTTTCTTACCGCTTCAGATGTCAAAGAGCGACTTGTGGAGGCGAAGCTCTATCCTTACAACAAGCCCATGGATGAGATTAATGTCAGGGCAATTGAGGAAAAGCTTAGAAGCAGCGCCTTTGTCCGTACAGCTGAGTGCTATAAGACCAATGACGGACAAATAAAGATCACGCTCACTCAGCGTCTGCCGATACTGCGTATCAAGGCAGGTGGCGACGACTATTATATTGACGACAATGATAAGATCATGCGTCCGAGTGGCCATTATACCAGTGATCTGATCATTGCCACAGGTGCCATCAGTCAGTGGTATGCGCGTAATTACATCTCTCATTTGGCACAAGCCATTATGGCAGATGAATTCTGGCGCAACCAGATAGAGCAGATCAACGTGTTGCCTGACCGTGGCATAGAACTCGTGCCGCGTGTCGGCAATCATATCGTTTACATAGGACAGCTGCCGGAGTCGAAATATATTGCCCGTCGCCGTCAGTTGGTTATAGACTATGTGAATCATAAACTTGAGCGACTGTTGAAATTTTATAAGTATGGACTGAGTGTCGCCGGATGGAACAAATATTCCTACATCAATCTGGAATTTGACAACCAGATTATCTGTAAGAAGCACAACCATCTGCCCACAGCCGTTGCAGAGACCCCGGCAGTCGTCCCTGATCCCGTAAAAAGTCGGGCAGCGACGGAGGCGAGCCTCGCCGAGCAATCGAAGCCTGATGCCGGATTGACGGAATAGGCGCCGGCGGGCATCCTGACCTGTAAGATAATCAGGTCGACAGCCCTTCCCTTTATCTGTAGAAGAGGGGGAATAAATAAGTGTATCATTGAAAAATATTATATAAACGTATGGCAGATATTATCGTTGCAATAGAACTTGGATCCTCCAAGATTACAGGTGTTGCAGGCCGCAAGAATCTTGACGGCTCTATCAACGTGCTGTCCTTAGTCAGCGAGGACTCCACTTCCTGCATCCGCAAAGGTGTGGTTTACAATATTGGCAAGACTGGACAGGCGCTTTCCAATATTATCAATAAGTTGGAGCAATCGTTGAAATCGAAGATTGTGCAGGTGTATGTCGGTGTAGGCGGTCAGTCGATCCGCAGTGTACTTAACTCACTTACCAAGACACTGCCGGCCGATAGTGTCGTCACACAGGAGATGGTCGATGAGCTGATGGACGCCAACCGGTCTATGGATTACCCTGAATTGAAGATCCTTGATGCCGTCACACAGGAATATCGTGTCGACCAGCAGTATCAGCTCGATCCTGTAGGCATTCAGTGTGCCAAACTGGAAGGTAACTATCTCAATATCCTTTGCCGGCGCTTGCTTTATCGCAACTTGACGAAATGCTTTGAGCAGGCAGGTATTACCATCGCTGAGATGTATCTCTCTCCTCTGGCTTTGGCTGACAGTGTACTCAGCGAGGCAGAGAAACGTAGCGGCTGTGCCTTGGTCGATCTGGGTGCAGACACCACCACAGTGGCCGTTTACTTCAAGAGTGTGCTTCGTAATCTTACCGTCATTCCACTTGGTGGTGCCAATATCACGAAGGATATTGCATCTTTGCAGATGGATGAGAGTGAGGCAGAAGCTATGAAACTCAAATATGCCAGTGCCTGCACGGATGATGATGATGTATCATCTGATGCCAAATACGCCATTGACGGTGACCGGCAGGTAGAGGTAATGACATTTAATGAGATCGTGTCAAGCCGTTTGGAGGAGATCATAACTAACGTATGGAATAATGTCCCGAAAGAATATGTCGGCAAACTCATCGGTGGAGTTATCCTCACAGGTGGCGGCTCGAAAATGAAAAATATCGAGAAGGCGTTCCGGCAGCTCACCAATGTCAACAAAGTGCGTGTGGCCAAAACCGTCATGCAGACTATCAGTACCAGTAATGCCCGCGTGAATGCCAAGGATGGAACGTTGTGCACAGTACTTGGCATATTGGCTAAGGGCAATATGAACTGTGTGGGTGAAGAGATCAACAACAGCCTTTTTGGAGGACAGAATACTCCTCAGGCGCAGACGGGTATGGGTACTACCCCATCGCCGCATGTCACCGGTCAGGGAAATGGCGTGATCAAGGATGATCCTATGAAGGCTGCTGAGGAAGAGGCTCGTCGGCAGAGAGAGCAGCAGGAGGCAGAGGAGGCCCGTCTACAGAAAGAACGGGAAGCAGAGGAAGAGCGCCGTCGTCGTGAGAACTCTGGTACGCGTAAGGTATGGCGTGGCATCAAACATTTCTTCAATACAATGGTTTCTCCTGAAGAAGACGAAAAATAAAAGTAAACCAGCTCTCAGTGTCGGTCTTCAGTCTAAGCTACGAAGGTTCAATCCTTAAGGGAATGCGAGACAGGGAAGAGAGTTTAAGATTGGGAGCGTAAATAAAAACATACAACTATGTCAGATAACGAACAGAACAATAAGCCTTCCATTCTCGAATTTGGCGATCCGGAGAAGGAACATAGCATAATAAAGGTTATTGGTGTCGGTGGTGGCGGCGGCAATGCTGTCAACCATATGTATCGTGAGGGTATCCACGATGTGTCGTTTGTGCTTTGCAACACTGATGCACAGGCTCTGAACGATTCTCCCGTGCCTGTTCATATTCAATTAGGTAAGGAAGGACTAGGTGCCGGCAATAGGCCGTCGAAGGCGCGTGAGGCGGCGAATGAAAGCATTGAGGATATTCGCCGTATGCTCAATGATGGTACGAAAATGGCATTTATCACTGCCGGAATGGGAGGAGGAACCGGAACGGGCGCAGCCCCTGTCATTGCCCAGGTGAGCAAGGATATGGGAATCCTTACAGTGGGTATCGTGACAATTCCTTTCCGCTTTGAGGGTGTGAAAAAGATAGACCAGGCCCTTGATGGCGTGGAAGAGATGTCGCGGCACGTAGATGCTCTTTTGGTGATCAATAATGAGCGTCTCCGTGAGATCTATTCTGATCTTTCAGTGCTCAATGCCTTCGCCAAGGCAGATGACACCTTGAGTGTAGCGGCAAAGAGCATCGCTGAAATCATTACCGTTCACGGATTGATCAACCTTGACTTCAACGATGTGAAGACTGTCTTGAAAGATGGCGGCGTAGCCATTATGTCAACAGGATACGGAGAAGGTGACGGCCGAGTGAAGGCCGCCATAGAGGATGCGCTCAATTCTCCGTTGCTCAATGACAATGACGTGTATCATTCCAAGAAGATCCTGCTTTCCATTACCTTTAATAGCGATAAGGATAACCAGGGCCTGATGATGGATGAGATGAACGACGTGAACGACTTCATGGCGAAGTTTGGTGATGAATATGCCATCAAATGGGGCTTGGCAACCGATCCTACCTTAGGGAAGAAAGTAAAGGTGACGATCCTCGCAACCGGCTTTGGTGTGCAGGATGTAGAACCGGAAGAGGCACGTGTACGTCGTAGCGAGCAAGATGCCAAGGCAGCCGCAGAGGAAGAAGACCGTGCTGCCGACCGTCAGGACCGTCGTGATCATTATTATGGCAATTCCGGTACTCACCGTGTCTATCGCCGCCATCCTCAGATCTTTATCTTTAAGCCGGAGGACCTTGATAATGAGGATGTGATCCTTGCTGTAGAGAACTCGCCTACCTATCGTCGTACACGTCAGATGCTTACCGAGATGCGTCAGCAGGCAAATGGCGGTGCTACAACGAAAGGAGAAGATGTGGCAGGTTCTGCCAATCCAGGACTGATCAGTTTTACATAAATTATAAAATCATAGATACGATGGATTTATTCACACAGGTAAGCAGTGATATCCGTACAGCCATGAAGGCTCATGACAAGGTACGTGTGGAGACACTGCGTAACATGAAGAAAGTATTTCTTGAGGCAAAGACCGCACCTGGATCCAATGATACATTGGAGGATGCGCAGGCTTTGAAGATCCTTGCCAAGCTCGTGAAGCAGGGTGAGGAGAGTGCCGCTACCTATCGCCAGGCAGGCCGTGAGGATCTGGCAGATGAGGAATTGGCACAGGTAGCTGTCATCCGTGAGTATCTCCCCCAACCCCTCACAGAGGCTGAGATAGAGGCCCAGGTGAAAGAAATCATCGCCCAAACGGGTGTTACAGACATCAAAGGCATGGGACAGGTGATGGGCATCGCTTCCAAGCAGATGGCCGGAAGGGCTGATGGCAAGGTGATCTCTGCCATCGTCCGTAAGTTATTGGCATAATCGGCGTAACTCTATACGCTTATTATATTTTTCAATGATGAAACCCACGTGTCCGTTGTCGGACATGTGGGTTTTTAAGTATATTTTGTCAAAGTCATTTATGATGTGAGACATGCTGATGCACGAGGGCTGTAGCTTCACGTCCGGTTTCTGACATTTCTCTGTTTCCAAATGTTGGAAGGCGGAGACGAATATAAGTGCTGGTCATCTGAACAGATCTCTTACGACTTCTAACGATCTAAGTTCCGGAAACTTGGGTACATGAAGCCGGTAGTAGAGTAGAATGAGATCGGCGCATCGGTTACGTTCTTCTTGGGAGATATGGAAGACGTGCATATTATCGTAATTCATCCGCATCATTAGACTGATTTTCGAGGCTTCTTCAGGCTGTAGACAGTCGGGATGTAGGGGCTGCGATGGCGTAAAGGTACCACTACGCAGGTCAAACCACGCATTGCTCATCGCACCCTCCAGGTTGGGGTAGAAACCGATAAAACGTGTGAGGCGCATCATGAAGACAAGGTGGAAGTTGGCATAGTGGTCGCTGGCTGTGTCGAGCCATAGTAGACTTTGTTCCACATAGTCGTAGAGCAGGGGATTGTATTGCTCGTCACGCGTGGCAAAATTGAGGAACTCGGCAAGGAACAGGGCCACCGGCACCTTCAGTGGTATACAGGTGAGGGAGATATAAGGATGTGCGAGTCGGATATCGTGAAATCGTAGCAGTGTGGCATTCGGCTTTTGATCGATATCAACGTCCAGAATTGTCAGTGGCTGGAAAAGTTGTTTTTTAATTTTCCCACGTCCCGTAGCGGAAATGCGGCAGAGTACGGATATGCGCCCCGCTTCTCTGGAAAGCAGGTCAACGATCAGTTTCGTATCGTTCAGTCGAGTAGTACGTAATACAATAGCCCGTGTTTTAATCTCCATACAAAGTACAAAATTACTAAAAATGACGACTTCACGTGAAATATCTGCGGAAAAATTTGGTGGGTTGCATAAAAAGCAGTAATTTTGCAGCCACAAATATAAGGGGTCCCTTCGTCTATCGGTTAGGACGAGAGATTTTCATTCTCTAAAGAGCAGTTCGATTCTGCTAGGGACTACAAAGAAAAATAAAAGGAAAAATATAAGATGGCAAATCACAAATCATCACTGAAAAGAATTCGTCAGACAAAGGTAAAGACTTTGCACAATAAGTACTATGCCAAGACGATGCGTAACGCAGTGCGCAAGCTTCGTGGCATGACCAATAAGGATGAGGCTCTGAAGCTCTATCCTGTTGTACAGGCGATGCTTGACAAGTTGGCAAAGAAGAATGTTATTCATGCCAACAAGGCCGCTAACTTGAAGTCTGGTCTGGCTAAGCATGTTGCCGCTTTGGCATAAGGGCTCTTCAGCCACAGCTTGAAAGATATTGGGTCGTATTCCTGCTTGGAGTACGACCCGTTTTTTATGCCTTTTCGTACTTCGGCATACGTCTTGTGTTAAATAAGTACCGGCGCTATACACTGGAAAAAGACGAAGTCCTGAGGTCTTTGGAAACCCTGATGTGAGAGAGGTGTGACCGCTTAAAAATACTCTAGGTTTCTTTCGCTGTTTTCCCTTATTTTTTGTACTTTTGCAAGGTAATACAAAAACTGAAAATGGAAGATACTCAGAACGCAAAAAGTTCATATTCAGCCTCGAATATTCAAGTGCTCGAGGGCCTGGAGGCCGTGCGCAAGCGCCCGGCTATGTATATAGGCGATATTAGCGAGAAAGGCTTGCACCATCTTATCAATGAGACGGTGGACAACTCTATCGATGAAGCCATGGCCGGTTATTGCCACAACATTGAGGTGACACTCAATGTGGACGGCTCGGTGACGGTGGAGGATGATGGTCGCGGTATCCCTGTAGATGAGCATCCGAAGCTGCACAAGTCGGCCCTTGAAGTGGTGATGACGGTGCTCCATGCCGGAGGTAAGTTTGATAAAGGCTCCTACAAGGTCAGCGGTGGTCTGCACGGTGTGGGTGTGAGCTGTGTGAATGCGCTCTCTACACACATGATGTCGCAGGTGTTCCGTGATGGCAAGATCTATCAACAGGAGTATGAGAAGGGCCGCCCTCTCTATCCTGTGAAGGTGGTTGGCACGACCGAGAAACGTGGTACCCGTCAGCAGTTCTGGCCTGATGGCTCGATCTTTACGACTACGACTTATCAGTGGGATATCGTGGCACGTCGTATGCGTGAGTTGGCTTATTTGAATGCCGGTGTGAAAATCACGCTCACCGATTTGCGCCCGGATGCCGAGACTGGAAAGACACGTACGGAAGTCTTCCATGCAAAGGACGGTTTGAAAGAATTCGTGCGTTATATTGATCGTCACCGTACCCATCTGTTCGATGATGTCATCTATCTGAAGACAGAGAAGCAGGGCGTGCCCATTGAGGTGGCAATCATGTATAATACCGACTATTCGGAGAATATCCATTCATACGTCAATAATATCAATACGATAGAAGGCGGTACCCATCTGACAGGTTTCCGCATGGCGCTGACACGTGTGCTGAAAGCCTACGCAGATAATGATGCCCAGATCTCCAAGCAGATCGAGAAGGCAAAGATCGAGATTGCGGGAGAGGACTTCCGCGAAGGCTTGACAGCTGTCATCTCCATCAAGGTGGCTGAGCCTCAGTTTGAGGGTCAGACGAAGACGAAGCTGGGTAACAGCGAGGTAACTGGTGCTGTTCAGCAGGCTGTCGGTGAGGCTCTGACCAATTATCTGGAGGAACACCCCACAGAAGCTCATCAGATCTGCGAGAAAGTGGTGCTGGCTGCCACAGCGCGTATCGCTGCCCGTAAGGCTCGTGAGAGCGTGCAGCGCAAGAGTGTGATGAGTGGCGGCGGCCTGCCTGGAAAATTGGCTGACTGCTCTAATAAGGACCCGAAGGAGTGTGAGATCTTCCTTGTCGAGGGTGACTCGGCCGGTGGATCGGCAAAGCAGGGCCGCGACCGTTATACGCAGGCTATCTTGCCACTCCGTGGAAAGATCTTGAACGTGGAGAAAGTGCAATGGCATCGTGTGTTCGAAGCCGAGTCTGTGATGAATATTATTCAGTCGATCGGCGTACGCTTTGGTGTTGACGGAGAGGACGATCGCGAGGCCAATATCGACAAGCTGCGCTACGACAAGATCATTATCATGACCGATGCCGATGTCGATGGCTCTCACATCGACACACTGATCATGACGCTTTTCTATCGTTTCATGCCGAAGGTGATAGAAGAGGGACATCTCTATATTGCTACGCCACCTCTTTACAAATGTTCTTACAAGAACAAGGTGAGTGAATATTGCTACACCGACCAGCAGCGTCAGGCTTTCCTCGATAAGTACGGCAATGGAGTAGAGGATGGCAAGAGCATCCACACACAGCGTTATAAAGGTTTGGGTGAGATGAATCCCGAGCAGTTGTGGGAAACGACAATGGATCCTAAGACACGCCTCCTCAAGCAGGTGACGATTGAGAACGCTGCTCAGGCAGATGAGATATTCTCTATGCTCATGGGTGATGATGTAGAGCCACGTCGTGAATTCATAGAGCAGAATGCGACGTATGCCAATATTGATGCGTAATAAACTTATAAAGAGCATGATGCCTGTCTTGGAAAAGAAGGGGTCATGCTCTTTCTTTACATAGATTAGCTGCTATCAAGATCTTGAGAGAAGTAGCATGGCTATATCGGAAATATAGCTAACTACATACAAACCCTAAAATCCGCAACTATCATCCAATACACGATTAAGGGTAGATTTATGAGTCGT
>ERZ857521.841-NODE-841-length-42241-cov-18.745105_pt1 | contig 42241 bp, 32 predicted proteins | sample MGYA00519701_ERZ857521 | MGnify/ENA primary metagenome ERZ857521 (study PRJEB31778, sample SAMEA3449346) | human gut metagenome | biome: human gut; feature: human-associated habitat; material: faeces | place: United Kingdom | collected 2010/2012 ...
CCTGACTGAAAAACAGTGGCAAGTTATAAAAAATATTTTAGAGCCGCAAGCGAGGGACCGAAAACATTCGCTTAAAGAGATAATGAATGCAATCCTTTATATCAACAAGACCGGCTGCCAGTGGCGTATGCTTCCCTCTGACTTCGCCCCTTGGCAAACCGTCTATTGCTATTTCCGTAAATGGAAGCTTGAAGGCGTGTTTGAAGAGGTGATGGATACCTTGCACGCTTTCATCCGTAAACAGGCAGGGCATCAGGAAAGCCCCAGCCTTGGCATCATGGATTCCAGAAGTGTGAAGACTTCCCATCATGTTGATTCTGACCGCGGTATAGACGGGAACAAGAAAATCAAGGGGCGGAAAGAGCACATCATTGTCGATACGCTTGGGCTTCCGTTAGCCGTCGCAATCCATGAAGCCAACCTGCATGACAGCAAGGGTGCCCCACAAGCCATAGAAAAACTCGCTTATAAATTTCCGCGTTTGGTTAAAATCCTGGCAGATGGAGGCTACAGGGGAGGTTTGGTCGATTGGGTCAAGAAGAAATTCGGATGGATATTGGAGGTCGTACTCAGAGCGGATGAATGCCCATCCAAATTTCAGGTGCTGCCCAAACGATGGATTGTAGAACGCTCTTTCTCATGGCTGGAAAACTTCAGAAGGCTGACTATTGATTACGAGTTCCTTGCTGAAACTGCGGAAGCCATGGTACAGATCGCATTCATCCAAATCATGCTTAACAAATTTATCGAATGAAATCAAAACAGCTTCTAAAAACTTAATATCTAAAAACTTAATATCTTTCATAATGGAATTTTTTCTTATACTTCGGGCTGCATTAATTTGTGCATTTTGTATATGTCATGTAGTAGAGACGATGTGCACATCGTCTCTACAGAAACAGTGCGAAATGTTCAATGAAATGCACAAATTCATGTCGTACATGGTATAATTTCGGATGCCAAGGTGCAATTGGATATCAGCTCTATCTGCTTCAACGTTCTCTTTTAATATACTAATGGGCTGTTCGCCATGTACTGGTTTAAACCAGATGGCAGGGGAATCGGAGACATTTCTCTTGAACTCCTCAATTTTTGCAGGAGAATATTCCAGCAATCCTACTACTACAACGTTTGCCGAATCAAGCACATAGCAATAGATGAAATTGCTTGCCTTGTAATCTTTATTCTTTATCATGTGGTCGGTCAGTTCATCCATTACCTGATTCAGATAATTATAAGAAAATTTGCAAGGCTTGAAAACAAGGTTGCCGGCATTTTCCGTCATCGATTTTATCTGCGCTTGCCCGCTTTCGTTCGTAGCCAACACAACCAATTGTTTTTGGTCGTTAATGAAACATCCGCCATAGTAATCGGGATAGATAGAGGTTGCACCACGGGCGGCGGCCTGCTTGAACCCTGCTATCAGCTTCGCATGGGTTTCCAACGCTTTCTCTTCGGTATTCACTTGAAGAGCAGGTTCACTCTGAGCATTGACTTCTGTCAATACTTCGTTTTCTGAACACGATATCAATTCCATCGGAATCAGTACCAACAATCCGATTAAACAATAAATTCTTTTCATGATTATTGGTTTTTATATTAAACATTCTCAAAGATAGGCTTTTCGGGATAGTCATCTTCCGCCTTTTTAACTTCCTATTTTAACATTATGAACGGATCGCCTGTCCGTGCCGGGGCATCTCTTGCGTCACACACCTAATACGATGTTTGCATCAATGCTTAATTTCCGGCTTATCTCACGGGCTACTTTCAGTGTAGGTTCGCATTTCCCGGAGATGTAATCGCTTAGACGTGAAGGGCTGACGCCAATCAGTTTAGCCAAAGACTTCTGGTTCAACCCCATTTCGTACATACGGAGTTTGAGGATGTCGACAAGCGTAGGTTCTCCCAATGCGAAATGCTCTTCCGAATAGTCAGCAACAAGGTTGGACAGCAATTCCAATTCGATGCTGCTAGGGTCATCGAGAGGCGTCTCGTCCGTAACCAACGGAAGAAGTTCCTCGACTCTTTTTACAGCCCAATCGTATTGAGCTTTTGTTTCTATCTTTGTCATAAGTTTAAATTTTAGAGCAATCAGCTATTTTGTCATATTCCGAATGAGTCCCAATGAAACGGATATAAACAAACTTTATCGTGAATTTTATTACTACAATCAGCCTGTAATTATTACCTTTGATATTGAATACGTAATGCTGGTTGCCTACGTTATCCACACTGTTAAACGATTTCTTTACATCGGCAAAACACGTCCATTGGCTCTTCTTGACTATAGTGGCCCATTCTTGCAAAGCCACTTTCGCATCGGGATGAGTCTCCGAATACTCTTTTATCGCCTGTTCTGTAAATATTCTCATTGGGTCGTTTGATTATCACAGCACAAAGATAGGAAAAGAGTTCTGATTTTCAAAACAATATTTTGATATTTATAATTATGCTATAAAAATAGCGGTACCCCGAAAGATACCGCTATATGCAACTCGGTGTTTCCGTGTTCTATTTTTAATTACAGCTCCTTAATGCTGATAGCTACACCGCCGCTGGGCGCGAGGCGTTGCTTCAGCACGGTCTTGCTGGAGACTTTCTTGGTAGAGATGACGTAGTCTTGCGGATTGGTACGCCAGTCTGCCTTTTTGCCGTCGGCATAAATGGTGGCTTCGTATTTCTTGCCTTCGGGCAGGAAGCTGAGGTCGATGACGGCTTCGCGCGCATTCTCGTCAGTGATGCCGCCGATGTACCATTCGTTCTTGCCTTTCGCCTTGCGGGCAATGGTGATGTAGTCGCCCGGTTCGGCTTCCAAGATGTAGGTATTGTCCCAGTCTACCGCCACGTCTTTGATGAACTGGAAGGCATCAAGGTGCTTCTCGTAGCTTTGGTACAGGTCGGCTGCCATCTGGAGCGGGCTGTACATCGTGACGTAGAGGGCAAGTTGTTTTACCAGTGTGGTGCTCAGCTTCGCCTGGTTCGAGCCGTATTGCGAGAGGTCTCCCTCGAAGATACCCGGCGTATAGTCCATCGGACCGCCCATCAGGCGGGTAAACGGCAGGATAGTGGTATGGTCGGGGCGGTTTCCTTTGAAGGATTCGAACTCGGTGCCGCGTGCCGACTCTTGCGCAATCCAGTTGGGATAGGTGCGGCATAAGCCTGTGGGGCGGACGGCTTCGTGCGAGTTGACCATAATCTTATATTGTGCAGCCGTTTCCGCCACGCGGAGATAATGGTTCACCATCCATTGTCCGTCGTGGTGCTCGCTGCGCGGAATGATGCCACCTACGTAGCCCGTCTTTACGGCATCGTATCCGTATTTGTTCATAAAGCGGAAGGCGTCGTGCATCTGGCGTTCGTAGTCGGCTACCGATGAGGTGGTTTCGTGGTGCATGATGATTTTCACGCCTTTCTCCTGGGCATAGCGTTGCAGTTCTGCCACATCAAAGTCGGGGTAAGGCTTGTCGAAATCGTAAATGAATTCCTTGCTGTAAGCATAGTTGTCTTCCCAGCCTTCGTTCCAGCCTTCCACCAATACGGCATCGAATCCGTGCTTCGAAGCGAAGTCGATGTATTCTTTCACGTGTGCCGTGTTGGCTCCGTGGTGTCCGTTCGGTTTCAGCTTCGTATAATCGGTCTTGCCGATAACGATGTCCTGCGTGTCGGTATATGCCCACGTAGAGCCTTGCCCCGTGAAGTATTCCCACCATACGCCGACATACTTCGTAGGATGAATCCACGAGGTATCCGCCAGCTTGCAAGGTTCGTTCAGGTTCAAGATGAGGCTGGAAGCCAAGATGTCGCGGGCATCGTCGCTTACTACGATGGTACGCCACGGCGTAACGCTTCCGGTCTGCACGTAGGCTTTCGTACCGTTGCGGTCGGGCGTAAGATGCGTGCTGAGTACGAAGCCTTTGTCGTCCAGATTCAGCTGCATGGCAGGATAGTTCACCAGTGCGGCTTCATGGATGTTGATGTATAAGCCGTCGTCCGATTTCAGCATCAACGGCGATTGTACGGCAAGGTTCGGGGTAGCCGAACGGATGGCGAGCGGCTCCTGGCGCACGCTGTCAATCAGGCTTGCCACTTCCGAGAGTTTCGAAGTCGTAGTGGGATATTCGTTCGTATCATAGTCGCCCGGAAGCCAGAACGCCTTATGGTCGCCGGTCAGACGGAATTCGGTTTCTTCTTCGTTCACCGTAAAGTGGCGCAGTTCTTTCTGCACCGGGAACTCATAGCGGAATCCCAGCCCGTCATTGAACAGACGGAAACGGAGGTTCAGCAGCCAACCCGTTCCGTTTTGCTTCATGGCGATGAACAATTCGTTATGGTGGTCGCGGATTTCACTGTATTGCCCCCATACGGGCTTCCAGGTAGTGTTGCTTTCCGAAGTTTGTGTGTCGGTCACCGTAAAGTTGCGGTCGAATTGATAATCGGGACGCACGCTGAATCCCAACTTGCTCTCCTTGATGACGTCTTTTCCTTTGTATTGCAAGGAATAGCCCGGGGTACCTTCAGCCGAAAGGCGGAACTGCAGGGTCAGGTTTCCGTCCGGCGATTTCAGTGTCTGTGCAAACATTGTTCCTGCCCAGACAAGCAGGAACAGGCAGATCATGCTTAGTCGTTTCATAGAATGGTATGTTTTTTAGGTAAAGATTACTCCTTATTATATAATGGTTCACCACAGAGGTCACAGAATACCATAGAGAGATACGTTTAAATTAAAAGACTCTGTATGCCTCTGTGTCCTCTGTGGTGAGATGTCTTTATATAAAAAACAACTGAAAACCTTAATACACTTAGGCGCGAAAGAAGAAAAACCAATCCCTTTTATCCTACTCACAAGCCTTTATAACCGCATTTCATTAAAAAATTATCGTTTTTCGATAAATTTTTCTCGAAAACCTTTGGTAGTATAAAAATAATGCCTACATTTGCATATCGAAAAACGATAAATAATTATCGAATAGAGAACAAAACAAGATTAATAAAAACATTAAAGACATACGATTATGAAAAAGACATTTGTTACCAAAGCTATCGCCGCTATCTTCGCAACCGCTATGATGAGTTTCACAACCGCTACCGAAGCCGGTGCACAGAACACCTTTGTTTACGGACAAGACGGAAACACAATGACCGTTTCTACGCTGAATGCCGATGGCATCTCGATTACGCCGAAGCTGAAATACGAATACCAATACGATGCCAACGGAAACCTGGCGGAAAAGAAGGCTTACCGCTGGAATGCCGATAACCGTTCGTGGCAACCGGCTTATCTGCTGAACTATCTTCCGGGCGAGGGCATCTACCTGATTGACTATGCCGAATACGACAAGGCTTCGGGCGCGTTTACGCAAAACATCCAGACCAGCATCTATTACCAGCAAGCCGAAAACGGTATGTTGTTGACCGACATTCAGAGATAATCCACTTGATTCATTCACCTATTAATATATAAGGAGATACAACTATGGGACGCGTTATCAAACTTTTCATCTATTACCTGCTTTATACGTTCGCATTCACCGGCATCTTTTCCGGAGGCTATATGATAGCCAACCACACGTTGGAGTTTCCCCAATCCGATGCTACGGTTTTCCAGCTCACCATGTGGGCGCAAGTGCTCTCCACTTTGGCGGTAGGTGTTCACCTGCTGGTCTGGAAATATGTAAAGCGTGACCAGTTATCCCTAAGCTTCCCCAATGCCGGCAAGGTGATGCTTGCTTCTATTATCCTCATCGTGGGGATGGGATGCTGGACGAACTACCTGACCGAACTCACCGGATTGCCCGATACAATGGAAGAGATTTTCACCAAGGCAATGTACAACCCGTTGGGCGTTATCTCCATCGTCGTAATGGCTCCCATTGTGGAAGAACTTTTGTTCCGCGGAGGAATGCAAGGACATCTCTTGCGCAAATGGAAGAATCCCCAATGGGCGATTTTGGTATCTGCCCTCATCTTCGGCATCGTACACGGTAATCCCGTACAAATGTTTTTCGCTTCCATCCTGGGATTGGTGCTCGGCTGGGTATATTACCGCACCGGAAGCCTGTTGCCCTGCATGTTGATGCACTTTATCAACAACGGTACCTCGGTATTGCTCTTCCACCTTTCGGGAGGGAAAGACGAAACCATGACCGAAGCCTTGGGCACGACCGGTGCCATTTGCCTTGCCCTCGTGGGTGTAGCATTGACCGTATGGGGCATCTGGTACATCAAGACCCGCCTGATTCCGAATCAGATAGCATGGAAAGAAACACCCGCTCCGGCAGAAGAAGTGATTGCATCAGAGAATAAAGAACAAGCCTAATTCATCACGCTTATGAAAACCGTACGCATTTTAGGAATTATCGTGATACTGGCACTGATAGGAGGTGCTCTTAAAGATGCCATTCCCGGATTTATAGACGGGTGGAATGATGCCGAAACCGATTCCCAACTGGTTCTGCCTGCCGACTTTAATTCGGTGTCTTTATCGGTAGAAGGATATAAAGACGGGGTTCCCGATAGCCTGTTCAACCGGGCTATGCAAGCCAATGTACCCTGCGAAGTGAATGGGGTGAACACTTACGTGAAGCATAATTCATGGGTGCATGCCATGGGCTTTGTGATTCTACCTGTTATATTGCTCGTCTTTTATGGAGTTTATTGTCTGATACGCTTGTTGGTATCGGTGAGCCGGGGAGAAATATTGATTCGGAAGAACATACGCCGCCTGCGTTTCTTCATTTATCCGATAATGGCATTCTCTGCCTTGTACGAACTTCAGAACTATATCCTTTATCGGATTGCCACCAGCGAGCTGGTATCTTCCGGGTATGTGTTCGATGAGTTCCATTTGAAATATTCGTGGACTTTCATGTTGGTGATTGCCCTCTTGACCGAGATTTTCGCCCAAGCGGTACGCATCAAAGAAGAGAACGATTTAACCATATAAATAAACACTTCCGTTCGGCCTGTTTGCTTGCCTTGAAAAGTAATATATACTTCATCGCCAGTTTCAGTACTACTGAAACTTCCATAGAAGATATATTCAATGGCAAACGCAGATATATTCGTTTGCGGAGGCATGTAAATAGGCTATAACGGGAATTTGAACAGCATTAAATAGTATATCTTATGAAATACATCAGCCTTTTAGGAATCATCACCATTATCGCCCTTTGCGCGGAGTTCGTTTTACAGATGTCTGGCGGAGATGCAATAGAAAGCTTTAATGCCGGACGTGAAACCGGAGCACAACAAGCGGAAAGCGGTGCAAGTTATGTCCATTCTTTCCTTCTTCCCGTAAAAGCCAAAGTCATTCCCGAAGGAATGGAGGGGGAAGCCACCTTGCAACTTGCGGATGGGACAAAGACCGTGCCCTATAGTATTGCCGAAGTAAAATGCGAGGTGCGCCCCAGCTGGTTCATTGCGATAGCCCTTACCTTCGGCTCTTTCTTTGTTGCCCTTATCGGCATCTATTCCATTTATTGCCTGATCCGCTTGTTGATACGTGTGGCGAAACGTGATATTTTTTCCCGTCGCAACGTATACTGGATACGTTGGTTCGCCTACGTCAATGCCGGAATTTACCTGGGATTGATGCTCTTCGAATGGTTATTGGAGCGCGATGCGGTAAGCCAGCTTCGCATTCCGGGCTATCAGGTCATCGGCATCGAACATACCGTTTACGATTTCAGTTCCTTCTTTGTCATCGTCTTGCTGGCAGAAGTCTATGCCGTAGCGGTAAAGATTAAGGAAGAACAGGATTTAACCATCTAATTACACATTGCAAATTATTACGCCTTATGAAAAAAAGACTAAACCTCATCTGCTTGGGAATTGTGCTCGCCGTTCTTGTTTCCATGTCCTTCTTGTTCAGCACATTCTATTACGGTTTCAAGGCAGGGATTGACGCTTACGAACAAGGAGCGGCGGGAGTGGAAAAGCTTGACGTGACTTACAAGATGATTGGCACGATGCCGACCGATGTCATCACCAACGAAACCGCTACGGCTATCAATGAGAAAGACGGTTCCACCGTGTCTATTCTTCCTTTTATCAGCATGATAGGAATTCCGAACGAAAAAGCGGATGCTACCGATTCCATATTCCTTTCATTGCTGGACTGGATGGTGATAATATGTTGCATTTATGCCATAGTCCAATTCGTCAAAATGATTCGGAACATCCACCGCAACATCATTTTCGATTGGGCGAACGTGAAACGCCTGCGCCGGCTGGGCCTCTCGCTTATCCTCTGCTTCTGTTGCTCGTTAGTGACGTTCGCCATCAATAATCATTTGGTTTCTCAAGTGATAAGCTTGAAGGATTGTGACTTTTCCATTGCTTTCCAGTTTTCAGACCCGACATTGCTTATTGGCTTTACAGCATTGCTATTCGCCGAGATTTTTGCTATCGGCTTGAAAATGAAAGAAGAGAATGATTTAACCATCTAAAAAACGGACCGCTTATGAAAACAAAACCCGATAAACAATTGGTGCAAGATTGCGAAGCGCTGATGGTGCTCTCTGTCTTTAGCGCAACATGCTTTGGCGTATCGAACATTTTCCCAATCTGCTACGAGTTGGGCAAAGACGCAAGTGACACATTCATCTGGTTTGCCTTGGTGCAAGGCATAAAGGCATACGCGATGTTCTTCATCGCCGCCTTGACCTACTTTCTGGCACGCAACGTGCGGAACGGATCGGTCTTTACTTCAGCCAACCAACGCATTCTGTTCGCCATTGGCGGCTCGACCGTTATTTCCGGCGCGATTATCAATGCTATTATCAACTGTTCTCCCCTTGAGATGCCGACCGATACCAGCCTGCTGCTCATCATCATCGGATTGTTCATCGTCCTTGTCTCGCTGATGTTCAAGATAGGCATCCGCATGCAGGAGGAACAGGACCTCACCATTTAAACCCATTATGCCTATGAAGCCGAAAAGCAACTATACCCGAGTAATGGCAGGATTTTACATCTTCCTGTGCCTTATCGCCTCGATGATTGTAGGCGAACTCATCTATTTTTTAGTGATAGTCCCATTGGTGCCCAAGCAGACTTGGCTTCCGCTCATGAATGTGGCTTGGGTTTATCTTGTGGTTGCTATCTATTACAAACTGACCCGCCGTTATACCAAATGGTGGAAGAAACTGGAAAATAAACAATAATACTTATGCCGATAATAGTAAATCTTGATGTGATGATGGCGAAACGGAAGATTTCGCTGGGAGAGCTTGCCGAACGGATTGACCTGACACCGGCAAACCTTTCTATCCTGAAGACAGGAAAAGCCAAAGCGGTGCGCTTCTCTACGCTGGAAGCCATCTGCAAGGAACTGAATTGCCAGCCCGGCGACATACTGGAATACCAAGCGGAAGAATAACCGATATTCACCACAGAGGTCACAGAGTATCACGGAGGAATAAAAAATGAAAACCCTGTGTGCCTCTGTATCCCTCTGTGGTGAAATAGCAACAGCAAGACACTTTCCTTCCTTTTTGTCAGCAAAAAAACGGGCAAACATACGTATATATCGTTAATTCTCTGTATCTTTGCAGCCGAATTAGACAGTTATAGATAAATGAAGACATTTGAAGAACTTGGCGTAGCTCCCGAAATACGCAAAGCGATTGAAGAAATGGGTTACGAGAACCCGATGCCCGTACAAGAAGAAGTAATCCCTTACCTGTTGGGAAACGGGAACGATGTAGTGGCTCTGGCACAGACCGGAACCGGAAAGACAGCCGCATTTGGTTTGCCGCTGATACAGAAAATTGACGTTAGCAACCGCGTGCCTCAGGCATTGATACTCTGCCCTACACGCGAACTCTGCCTGCAGATAGCAGGTGACCTGAATGACTATTCGAAGTATATCACCGACCTGAAGATAATACCCGTTTACGGAGGTTCGTCTATCGAGAGCCAAATCAAGAGCCTGAAGAAAGGCGTACATATCATTGTTGCCACTCCGGGACGTCTTATCGACCTGATAGAACGTAAAGTGGCGAAACTGGAAACCATCCGTGACGTAGTGATGGATGAAGCCGACGAAATGTTGAACATGGGCTTTACCGACAGCATCAACGCTATCTTGGAAAAGGTGCCCGAAGACCGCAATACCTTGATGTTCTCGGCTACGATGAGTCCGGAAATCTCACGCATTGCCAAGACCTACCTGCGTGACGCAAAGGAAATCACCATCGGCACGAAGAACGAAGGTACGAAGAACGTGCATCACGTGGCTTACATCGTGCATGCCAAAGACAAATACCTTGCCCTGAAACGTGTGGTAGACTTCTATCCGATGATTTACGGCATTATCTTCTGCCGTACCCGGTTGGAAACGCAGGAGATTGCCGACAAGCTGATACAAGACGGCTATAACGCCGACTCGTTGCACGGTGAACTGAGCCAGGCGCAACGTGACCTGGTGATGCAGAAGTTCCGCCAGCGTCATTTGCAATTGCTGGTTGCTACGGATGTGGCTGCCCGCGGACTGGACGTGAACGACCTGACCCACGTCATCAACTATGGCTTGCCCGATGATGTGGAAAGCTATACCCACCGAAGCGGACGTACGGGACGTGCCGGCAAGACGGGTATCTCTATCGCCATCATGAACCTGCGCGAAAAAGGTAAGATGAAGCAAATAGAACGTATCTTGAACAAGAAGTTCAGTGTTGAGACCTTGCCTACGGGACAAGCCATCTGCGAACAGCAGCTGATTAAGCTGGTAGACGATATCGAAAAGGTAAAGGTGGACGAAGAAGAAATCGAAGCATTCTTGCCGGGCATCTACCGCAAACTGGAATGGCTGAGCAAGGAAGACCTTATCAAGCGCGTGGTATCGATGGAGTTCAACCGCTTCCTGGACTATTACAAGAATGCGCCGGAAATAGACCAGCCCAGTGCCAACGAAAAAGGAAAAGACAAGAAAGAGAAGAAAAAAGGAGAACGTCCGGAGCGCAGAGAGCGTTCGCGCAAAGCCGAAAAGGGTTATACGCGTTTGTTCATCAATTTAGGCAAGACCGACGGTTTCTTCCCCAATCAGGTTATCGAACTCATCAACCGTAACTTGAAGAAAGAGCGCATCGAAGTAGGACGCATCGACCTGATGCAGAATTTTTCGTTCTTCGAAGTAATTGAGGCACAAGCACCGAAAGTGGTAAGAGCCTTGAACAAGACGACTTACAACGGACGTAAAGTCGTAGTAGAAGTGGCAGAAGAAAACGAAGGCAAAAGCGATAAGAGTGGAAAGAAACGCTCCAAGGAAACAAAAAAAGTAAAAGCCGACCGCAACGGGGAGCGGACTGCACGCGCACCGAAACAGGAAGACGACTGGCGTCAGTTTTTCCAAGAAGACGGATTCTCGGATGTAGACTTTGGCGGAATGCCTGAGTGGGTAAAAAAGAAAAAGAAACGGAAATAACTTGATAACAAATCCTAACGAATAAAGGATGTGCCTAACAGTACATCCTTTATTCGTTAGGATTTATTTGATTTGAGAAGTTGGAAACTGTTTTGAATTTCTCCAAAAAGTTTTTCTCGTCTTGAGATTCGTTTTCGTGTGTGCCTTTGGGCGATTTTGGGGGGCCTTTCCATTTCTGTCCTTCGCCAGATAGCCCGCTATCTGTTGATGCTTATAACACAGCATGCACAAATCTATACCGTACAGATATAGCCTGATGACGGTTGGGCAAAAACAGGAAGAAATAACTGCTTATCTTAATTTTTTTATTCTCAACCCCTTCAACAAGTCTTTTTTTACGATATAACCCGCAAAGCACAACAACAAAAGGGTATGAAACACCAGTCGCCAGATAATGTTTGTAATTGTCATTTCCCGCGCAATAATGTACAATACAGCGGCAAAAACCAGATAAACCGTCATGTCTTTCAACGGATAAACTACGGGGTATTTCTTCTGTCCTATCACATAGGAAAGCAGGGTGATAAGCCCGTATCCTGCCACCGAAGCCCAGGCGGAAGCCACATAGCCATATTGCGGAACCAGCCAGATGTTCAGTATCAGGATAACGGCACAACCGATGATGGAGAAATAAGCCCCCCACTTTGTCTCATCGGTCAACTTGTACCAGAACGACAGGTTGAAATAAATGCCTTTCAAGATTTCCGCTCCCATCACAATTGCCACGACACCCAGTCCTTCCCAATAGTCGGGGGCAATGAGATAGCGCAAAATGTCCATGTAGAACATTACCGCAAGAAAAGCCAGAAGCGAGAAGATAAAGAAGTATTTCATTGCCTTGGCGTACATTTCCCGGTTATCTCCTTCCTTGTTCTTGCCAAAGACAAAAGGCTCGTAAGCATAGCGGAAGGCTTGTGTAAACATTGCCATGACCATCGCCACCTTACTTGTCGCACTATAGATGCCCAGCTGCACCAAACCTTCTTGCCGGTCATCGAACAAGAATGGATAAATCATCTTGTCTACCGTTTGGTTTAAAATACCTACTAACCCGAATATCAGGATAGGGAATGAATAACTCACCATTTGCTTCATCAACGGGCGGTCCAACCGATAGGAAAAGCCTCTGAGTTCGGGGATAAAGAAGAACATCTGCACCGCCGACATGATAAGGTTGGATACGAAAATGTAACCCACCAGATAATCGGGGCGGTAGAACCAGCTGATTGTTTCGGGCGACACCTTATATATATAGGGGCACAACAAGAGGAAGAAAAGGTTCAGCACGATATTCCCGATGATGTTGAACAACTTGATGGCAGCAAACTTCATCGGTTTCTTCTGATAGCGCAAATAGGCGAAAGGGATGCACTGGAACGAATCGAGTGCCACTACAATCACCATCATGGCGATATAGTCAGGATGGTCGGGGTATTCCAGAAAGGCAGATAACGGATGGATGAACGCAAGGCAAAGCGCGACAAACAACAGAGATAATCCGCCCACAAACAACAGCGCATTGGCATACACATGTTTCGGGTCGGCATCGGTCTTGTTGGCAAAGCGGAAGAACCCTGTTTCCATGCCGAAAGTCAGCAATACCAATATCAGTGCCGTATAGGCATATACGTTCGACACTACGCCATAACCGCCCGATACAGCCGGGATGACCGCCGTATAGAGAGGCACCAGCAAATAATTCAAAAACCGTCCGACAATGCTGCTCAGTCCGTAGATTGCCGTATCTTTAGCCAATGATTTCAGTCCAGCCATAGATGTCAATTAGTTTATAATCTGCGCTCGTTTTATATTCACCACAGAGGACACGGAGAGATATTTTATTTCCTCTGTGATACTCTGTGCCCTCTGTGGTGAAATCAAACACGCTCAATCGAATAATGTTTTTTGTTCATTCCACCGGCTTCTGCCCAGATGCTGGTATGCCAGTTCGGTCACTTCCCTTCCACGGGGTGTACGCTTCAAGAAGCCTTCCTTGATAAGAAAGGGTTCGTATACTTCTTCTATCGTGCCGGGGTCTTCTCCCAATGCCGTAGCAATGGTGGTCAATCCTACGGGACCGCCCCGGAACTTGTCGATGATGGTGCAAAGCAACTTGTTGTCTATCTGGTCCAAGCCGTAACGGTCTATGTTCAATGCCTCCAATGCGAACTGGGCAATCTTCAAGTCGATGCGTCCGGAGCCTTTCACTTGCGCGAAATCACGCACCCGTCGGAGCAAAGCGTTGGCGATACGGGGCGTTCCGCGGCTTCGCGAGGCAATCTCCCCGGCCGCTTCCGTATCACAAGGCACCCCCAGAATCTTTGCCGAGCGCAAGATGATTTTGGTCAGCGTACTGTCTTCGTAGTATTCCAAGTGCAGGTTGATGCCGAAGCGTGCCCGCAACGGTGCGGTCAGCAATCCGCTTCGGGTCGTTGCTCCTACCAGGGTGAACGGGTTTAAGTCAAGCTGGATGCTGCGTGCCGACGGGCCTTTGTCTATCATGATGTCTATCCGGTAGTCTTCCATTGCCGAATACAGGTATTCTTCCACGACCGGACTCAAGCGGTGTATTTCGTCGATAAACAATACATCGTTCGGTTCCAGGCTGGTCAGGACTCCTGCCAGGTCGCCGGGCTTGTCCAGTACCGGACCGGATGTGACACGGAACCCTACGCCCAGTTCATTGGCAATGATGTTGCTCAGCGTAGTCTTCCCCAGTCCGGGAGGACCGTGCAGCAATACATGGTCAAGTGCCTCGGCACGAAGCCGTGCCGCCTTTACAAAAATACGCAGGTTATCCACCACCTTATCTTGCCCGCTAAAGTCTTCAAACTGAAGCGGACGCAGCGCGTTCTCGAAATCACGCTCCTTTCCGGTAGGCTTATAATCGCGTATGTCGAACTGTTCTTCCATAATTTTCTTTCTGAATCTCATGCAAAGGTAATGAATAATCTGAGTTATTTTATTACTTTTGTATTATTTCAGGTGACAAGTTAACTAATCAATTAACAATATGACTACATTTCAAACCACACACATTGTTTATTTCTCGCCGACACATACCACAGAGAAAATAGCCCGTGCCATTGCCGAAGGCATCGGAATGGAAAGACGCATCGAAACCGACCTTACATTGGATGAATCTGTCTCTTCCATCGAAATCAATCATTCGCTGACCATACTTGCCACACCTGTCTACAAAGGACGTGTGGCACCTGTCGCCTTGCAACGCATGAAACGTCTGAAGGCCAGCGGCTCACCGGTAATATTGGTCGTCGTTTATGGCAACCGTGACTATGAAGACGCACTGGTAGAATTGCGGGATATGGCTATCGAATTGGGATTTACGCCTCTGTCCGCAGGTGCTTTTATCGGAGAGCACAGCTACAGCACGCCGCAACGGCCGATAGCAGCAGGCAGACCCGATGCCGATGATTTGTACCAGGCAATGCAGTTCGGCAAAGACAGTTTGTCGAAGCTGGAACGAACAAATCTGCCGGTCCCTGCGTTTTATATCAAGGGAAATGTTCCATATAAACCTTTTATTACAGGAACACCTTCGGCTCCGGTCTGTAACGAAAACTGTTTTGTATGCGGAGAATGTGTGGAAGTATGTCCTACCCATGCTATCCGTATCAGTCCGGACGGTACCAGCATCGAGACTGATGTGAATCGCTGCATCCGTTGTTGTGCTTGCGTAAAAGTTTGCCCGAACGGAGCACGCGTTTACGATAACCCCTTTGCTGCATTCCTGCATGAAAACTTCAGCGCAAGGCGTGAACCGGAATTGTTCCTATAAGCAGACGCCTGTGCAGATAGGTGCGATGACAGGTGGAAATAGTTGGAACGTCCGTTGCATATATAATCAAAAAACATCCGCTTCCGGCTTCTGACGGAGAGAAGCGGGGTATAACTCCTTAACTCCTTTAACTTCTAAAAAAGAACAAAATATGACAAAAGACAAACGGGTATTGGTGGGAATGAGCGGAGGCATAGACAGCTCTGCTACCTGCATCATGTTGCAAGAGCAAGGATATGAAGTGGTAGGTGTTACCATGCGCACATGGGACATCCCCTCACATTTTTCTTCCCCCGATCAGGAACAACCCAATGAAATAATCGAAGCGCAACACGTGGCTGCCCGTTTGGGTATCGAGCATCATGTCGCAGACGTGCGGGAAGAATTTCGAAAAGTCATCGTACAATACTTTATAGATGAATACATGAAAGGACGTACGCCCAATCCTTGTGTGCTTTGCAATCCATTATTCAAAGAACGCATCTTGTGCGAATGGGCCGACCGTACCGGTTGTCAATGGATTGCTACAGGTCACTATTGCCGGTTGGAAGACCGGAATGGATTGCGTTACATCATTACAGGAGACGATCCGGTGAAAGACCAGTCGTATTTCCTTTGGAAGTTGCCGCAATCGATTTTAAAACGTATGCTGGTTCCTTTGGGTGGGATGACTAAGGAAGAAGTGCGCAATTATCTTGCCGGCAAAGGATTCGAAGCTAAGGCACGTGGTGGGGAAAGTATGGAGATTTGTTTTATTGACAGAGATTACCGGGAGTTTCTGCGCGAGCATTGTCCCAATATTGACGAAAAGATAGGGCCAGGATGGTTTGTCGATAGCAAAGGAATGAAATTAGGACAGCACCAAGGGTTTGCTTATTATACAATCGGCCAGCGTAGGGGATTAGGAATCGCACTGGGCGAACCTGCATATGTATTGAAGATCAATCCGGAAAAGAATACGGTAATGCTGGGAAACGTTGAACAGCTAAAGACGGAATACATGCTGGTAGAATCGCCCGAAACTCCCGATTTAGACGAATTGCTTGCCTGCCCGGATTTATCTGTACGTATCCGTTACCGGAGTCGTCCGATACCTTGCCAGGTAATCCTGTTGGATAACGGTTGCCTGTTGGTAAAATTCAATACCGAAGCCTCAGCTATCACGCCGGGACAATCTGCTGTGTTTTATGATGCCAACCGGGTATTAGGCGGAGGGTTCATCGCATCGCAACAAGGAATCCGAAAGATTTCGGCAGAAAATAGTTATAAATTTGATAAAAAGAACGGACAGATATGAAACAAAAGAAACTTTCTGTTTGTTTCCTATGTTAAAGAAAGACGATTAAATTTATAAAAAGCACCCCAAAAAAGTGCAAGCTATGCTTTTTTTTTATATCTTTACTTTCGGTAAGCAATATCTGTATAACACAAAAATAAAAAGATTATGAAACTAAGAAGAAACCTTACCGCACTCGTACTTGGATTAAGCACGATTGCAGCGTTTGCCCAAAGCGGCAACACAGAGACACGCCAGATTAAAGAAGAAGGCAAAACCGTATTTAACCCACACTGGTTTATGCAGGTTCAGGCCGGAGCCTCACACACCGTAGGAGAAGCCAAATTCGGAGATCTGATTTCTCCGGCAGCTGCACTGAATGTCGGATATCAGTTTACCCCCTTATGGGGATTGCGTGCCGGTCTGAGTGGCTGGGAAGCTAAAGGTGCGTGGGTAAGCCCTGAAACTATTTACAAGTATAATTATTTGCAGGGAAATGTAGATGCTACACTTGACTTAAGTAATCTGTTCTGCGGTTACAATCCGACACGTTTCTTCAACGCGTATTTGTTCGGCGGTATTGGTGTGAACGGAGCATTCAACAACGATGAAGCCGTAGCCTTGAACGATGCCGGACACCGCTTGGAATATCTGTGGCGCGACAGCAAAGTAAATGTCGTAGGCCGTTTCGGCTTGGGCACGAACTTACGCATCAGCGACCATGTATTCTTCAACATCGAAGTGAATGCTAACACGATGTCTGATAAATACAATTCGAAGAAGGCAGGTAATTCCGACTGGCAGTTCAATGCTTTAGCTGGATTTACATTCAAATTCGGAAAAACTTATACAAAGACAGAACCTGTTTACTACGAGCCGACTCCTGTTCCTCCAACCCCAGAACCTGTAGTAGTAGAAGAAAAGAAAGAAGAACCGGCTCCCGAACCTGTCGTTGTTCAACCGATGAAACAGAATATTTATTTTGTTATCAATTCATCCGAAATCCGCAATTCAGAACAGAGCAAAGTCAGTGCTCTTGCCGCTTACCTGAAAGAACACACTGACGCAAAAGTTTCATTGTGCGGATACGCTGACAAGAATACTGGAAATGCACGTATCAACAAGAAGTTATCAAAAGAACGTGCAGAAGCTGTAGCAGAAGCATTGAAAGCGCAAGGCATTTCGGCAGACCGTATTACCGTTGATTATAAAGGTGATACCGTACAGCCGTTCTCTACTATGGAAGAAAACCGTGTGACGGTTTGTATTGCCGAATAAAAACTATTCATTTTCTTAATTAGACTGTATCCTGTAGAAGTTATTACCTTTCTACAGGATACAGTTTTTTTATACTTGCAGTAAGTCATGGGAATCTTATTGTGTAAAAGAAAACTGAAAAATGGGCGCATTTCGCTCTATTTGGACTGTAATGTTGAAGGAAAACGTTATAAAGAGAACCTGGGCATCACCCTAGAAGCACCTGTAAGCAAGGAAATACGTCAGGCAAATTGTGCCAAATTGCAATTGGCTAAACTTTTACGTGCACAACGTGAAATCGATTATCTCCACAATCACTATTGGGCGAAACTGCCTCCATTATTTCACTCTCAGGTTAGAGAAGATGAAACGGCAGGCGAACCTTTACCCGACTTTTTCCTTGTATCGATAGGATACCTTAATATTTATCAGCCCAAAGATAGCCGTATGGTACAGGCTGCATTTTCATACCTCCGTCAGTTTCATCCTGCTTCTTTGCCTGTGAACCATATTACACATAGCTTTTGTACACGGTTCTTTCGCTTTTTACAAGAAAGATTGCATGGCAATACACCTGTCAATTACTTCAAGAAATTCAAAATGTGTCTGGATTATTGCGTAGAAGAAAACCTTCTGCCCTCTAATCCGGCAAAAGGCATCCGGCTACCTCAATATAACGATGTGACTAAACAGATTTTGTCGCCTAAAGAACTGGTAAAACTTACTCTCACACCTTGTCGCAATCCGGAAGTGAAACGGGCTTTCCTGTTTTCGTGCCAAAGCGGATTGCGTTGGTGCGATATACAAGAATTGTGTTATAAGAATATAGACTTTGCACAACGCCATCTGATGTTGGTTCAAAAAAAAGTTGCAGGTCATTCACAAAAGCCTGTCTTGCATATCTATCTGAATGAAAATGCCATGAAACTGTTGCAGGAATCACAAGGTACTCCCGATGATTTCATTTTTCATCTTCCTTCCCATTCATATAGCTTGCGTATCATCAATGAATGGACCAGGCGTGCCGGATTGCGCAAACATATTTCTTTCCATTGTGCCCGCCATACCTTTATTACTTCCATTATGGCCAGGGGAGCAAGCATCAAGACAGCAGCTTCTTTGGCTGGACATTCCAGTACCAGGCATACAGAAAAATATATACACATCATCGATCAGCAGAAACAACAAGCGGTAGAAAGTCTTCCAGATCTTCCACTTTAAAACAGATTAGGTTTTCAGTGCTATCGAAGCTTTTTCTTTGGGCAACTTTAACACCATGATAGGTAAGCCTTGTTAGAAAGTGAAGAATTTTGAAAAAAAGACATCAATTTCTCGGGGAATCAATCTTTTTTATATACATTTGTGCCATGTAATAAATAAATTTAATACGAGTTTATGAATGAACTGAAAGTAAGCCTTAAAAGAATAGCCGAAGATGGCTTTACCCGCAACGACGAAATATTGGCAGACGAATCAAAAACATTGATTCCTCAGATGGGATTCGAGTTGCTTTCTGATATTAATAAAAACATGTTGACCATTGTAGCGCATGTCGGTTATGTTACTCCTGCAAAGGAAGTTGGAGCAGCGTTACGTTTCCGATTCTCGCTAGAAGTGGACAGTTTGAGTAATCTGGAATATGTTACCAATCCGCAAAAGGGTACCCATCAATATAAGTTCCCTAATGGTTTCATCGAAGCAGTCCTTACCGATGTGTATGCTACTGCCCGTATACTGATAGCACAAAAACTGAGAGGTACACGTCTTGAAAACATTTACTTACCTTTTGGAGGTGCGGGCAGTTTGGTTCGCATGATGCAGAAGAAATAAGATAAATCTTTTTCTATAAGACAATAGCAGGAGACATAAACATTCGAATACTGTTATGCCTCCTGCTTTTTTAGCGCACCCATACTTGTCAAATTATTTTGATAAGATATCTTTTTTCTCCTACTCAACTATCCGACCATTCAATCGGTACATTTTCGGCACATTTTGTTATCAACTTCGCATGTGTAAACATCTAAACTTTTATTTATCAATTAATTAGCTCATTCCGCACTTGTAGCCGGCGCGGTTACAAGCCTGAGTAGAAACGGGCAGATACAAAAGGTAAAGCAGGACTTGCAAATACCTGAGTTAGAACGATTTGAGTTTTTTAATTTATAAATTAAATTTTATTTGTTATGAGAAAAAAGTATTTAAGTGCACTGCTGTTCGGAGCGTTATTGTTCGCTTCGGCAGGAACTTTTACCTCTTGTAAAGACTATGATGATGACATCAGCAATCTGCAGTCACAAGTGGACGGCATCAAGGCCGACATCGAAGACCTGCAGGCTCAGATTAGCGCAGGAAAATGGATTCAAAGCGTTACTCCTGTAGAAGGCGGATTTACGGTGACCATCTCTGACGGCCAGTCATTTACTATCGTAAACGGACAGGATGGTGCTGATGGCGCTGCAGGTGCTACAGGTGTTGCCGGTGCTCCGGGTACCCAGATTACTATCAGTGAAGATGGCTACTGGTGCTTTGATGGCGAAAAGAGCGAATACAAAGCTGTAGCTGATGAGGAAACCACAAAAATCAAATCGCCTTACATCGGCGAAGACGGCTATTGGTATTTCTACAATGAAGAAGGTACTGCGGAAAAATCTGCTTACAAGGCTGTGGGTGCCGCATACGCTGTAGAGTCCAATGGTGGTTATACCCTTTATTTGCCGGATGCAAACGGTGAAATGATTTCAGAAGGCATTTTCTTGCCGGGCGCAGGTGCCTCTATCACTGATATCGAATTGACAGACCTTGGTGGCAAAGTTTCATCTAATCAGTTGGATATATATAAAACCAAATTCACATTCAAAAAGAACAACACAGGAATGAATAGTGCGTCCAACTGGGGTGGAACAAAAACATTGCCTGCTGACAACTCTGTCGTTTACTCTACCAGCCAATTGGGCTTGCGCATTAATCCTGTAGAAATTGACGGAACGGATGTGGAATACACCTTGGTTGCAAGCAACAATTATGTATTGAGCAACGTCACCCTGCAAGCTTCGGAATACAAGGATTTAGTTAATTCAAGAGCATTTGGCAACGGCTTGTATACGTTGAAAATGAACAATGTTGTTCTTAGCAAAAACGATGCTCAAGCGTTAGATAACGCAATCGCTACTTACAAGGACAAAGCTACTTTCGCTGTCAATGCAGACCGTTCAGTCCGTAGCGATTATAATGTTGAGATTTCTGAGGTGAATGGTGAAAAATTGGAAACCATTAATGTAAACGGAGCAGAAGAAGGTACTGCTACTCCAGTATCAGTAGGTACTACTGGCAAAACATATAAGGTTAATACAGGAGAAACTTATACCGTTGTTGCAGGTGATCCTTCCGCATTGTATGATATGTATTTTGTAGTATCCGATGAAGTGAAGAGCGCATACAACGTGCAGTTCGGCGCAAACGGTGCTCCGACCTTTACGGTAGGCAGAAACCCGGATTCTTCTTCTTTGGAAGCTAAATTTAATATGGATGTCTACACAGCTGCTAATGACGGTAATGTTCACAAGACTACCATTACCATCAGCTTGACAAGCAACATTCCTTCTGCAGGCGAATATGCTGAAATTACGAAGAATATATCTGAAAAGGACTATGATGGCAAGGCGAGATTCGGCTTCGATCTTGCTACCATGAAGAATGGTTTGGCTAACCTCGAGACTTGGATGCTGAACGTAGATTTGGCAGCTTCTCAAAATACATTCAAATTGTATAAGAAGTATGAAAATAACACGTTAAAAGAAGAAGTTGCCAATGTAATGGGAGGATTGTTCACTCCTAAATTTGTGGACGCTAATGGCCAGGCTACTACCGATGTGAACAAAGCTACTAACGTGACGGTTGCTATTGATAATTCGAAGGCTGCCGCTGCCGGAGTTGAGCTTGATAAGACTTACTACTTGGAAGTAACTTACAAGTCTAAGGATGGAAAGACATTGAACTCTAGCATTATTCCGGTTAAGTTCACTGGTCCTTCATTGAGCGACTTGTTCTCTATCAGAGAAGGTTATCTGGTAGGTGATGTTATCAATGCTTACTTCTACGGTGATGATAAGAATATTGAATTGACAAGATACTTCCGTCAAGTACCTGATGGTGTTACTTACAAGTTGGATAACAAGACTACTGTTGTAACCGATGGTGGAAAGAACTATACTACTGAGGGTGTTTTGAATGCCATTGACCCGACTCAAAAGATTGCAACACTGAAATCTGACAAGAAACAGAACAGCCAATTCGAATTGGGTTACGGTGCAGACTTGATTATCAACGCGACGAAAGACAACTACGAAGGCTGGAAGTATGCGGCTAATAGCGGTGACAATACGTTCACATTCAAGATTACCATCAAGAGCCCGATTGTAGAAGGTACAATCAGCCCGCTTGGTTCGTCAAGCATCACTGTCAAGGCTAACGACTTTGTAAACGGTGCCCGAATCACAGGTGACCAAGTTGCAGGTTTCGACTACAACGGTAACCAATATTCTATCGTTCCGGATGTTGCCAAAGGCACTGCTATAGAAGGTAACGGCACGACACAAGAAGGCTGGCATAAGAACCCGAAAATCAAGACCGTAGGCTTAGGACAAGATGACGATAAATACATCGATAAGATTACAGCTTATCCTGCAACGTCAACTAAAGATGGTGTAGCTGACGGTTACTTCGTGGTACAAGGACGTTCGTTGTCGAATACACAGACTGTACAAGTTCCTGTAACAGTAACTGATGCTTGGGGTTATAAACTGCAAGTGAAGGTTCCTGTAACTATCCAAGTAGGCGAATAATCTACTTTGATTACTCTATAAATAAAAAAAGCGGCTCTTTCGAGTCGCTTTTTTTATTTATGCTCGACCTTAAAATCGTATGAAAACACATCCTAAAAAAGTTTTTGTCGTCCTGCTCATCTGCCTGATGCCCCGCTATAAAAAAGATTAGATACGTTGCTTAGATTGAAGGATGCCATTTCTTGCCTGTCTCAGAATAATTTTGTTTCTTTGCGTAAATCATAAAACGCACTGTATGATGAAATACCCTATAGGAATCCAAAGCTTTGACCAGATCATAGAAGACGGTTATGTGTATGTCGACAAGACCGGCCTGGTTTACCGGCTGGTAAAAGGAGGAAAGATTTATTTCCTGAGCCGTCCGCGCCGGTTCGGCAAGAGCCTGCTGGTATCTACCCTGAAATGCTATTTCCTGGGGCGGAAAGAACTTTTCAAGGGGCTTGCCATCGACAGGCTGGAGACCGAATGGGCGGAATATCCCGTGTTCCATATCGATTTCAACGGGGACAACTTCACCCAGGCAGGTATTTTGGAAAAGAAGATAGAGGGACGGATTGCCTCCTGGGAAGACCGGTACGGCAAGGATGCGAGGCGGGAAACTCCGGGTGACCGTTTCGCCTACGTGTTGCAACAGGCCCACCGCCAGCACGGACGCCGTTGCGTGGTACTGATTGATGAATACGACAAGCCGATACTCGATGTGTTGGATACCGGTTATTCAATGAAGGTAGACGGCAAGGAACGCCTGTTGGAGGACTGGCACAGGGAGATACTGAAAGGTTTTTATTCGGTGTTTAAGTCTGCGGACGAGGACCTTCAGTTCGTCCTGCTGACAGGAGTGACGAAGTTTTCACAGGTAAGCGTCTTCAGCGGATTCAACCAGCCGAACGACATCAGCATGGACGAACAGTATGAAACGCTCTGCGGCATCACGCAGGAAGAGCTGGAACATTATTTCGCCGGCCCCATAGAAGCCCTGGCGGAGAAATACCGGACCACTCCCGAAGGCATGAAAATGATGCTGAAGCACCGCTATGACGGGTATCATTTCAGCAGCAACCTGACGGACGTGTATAACCCGTTCAGCCTGCTCAACGCTTTTGCCAAAAGGGAACTGCGCGACTACTGGTTCTCCAGCGGCACGCCCACTTACCTCATCCGGCTGATGAACCATACGCAGGAGGACTTGAACGAACTGACCGGACGCTATTACCGTCCCGAGGAGTTCGTCGATTACAAGGCGGACGTGGAACAGCCCCTCCCGATGATTTACCAAAGCGGTTACCTGACCGTCAAGGATTATAACCTCCGGCGGGGCACTTTCCTGCTCGATTTCCCGAACAATGAGGTGAAAAACGGTTTCGTCTCGCTGGTCGCGTCCGATTACCTGAAGTCGAGAGAAAGTGTGGGCGGTTGGGTACAAGACGTATTGGATGCACTGGAAGCGGGCGACACGGAAAGCCTGCGCAACCTGTTCACCTCTTTCCTGGCGGGCATCCCTTACACCATGCGGAGCAAGCACGAGAAAGAACGCTATTTCCATTACACGTTCTACCTCATCTTCCGCCTGATAAGCGTCTACACGGTCTATACCGAGAAGGAACAGAGCCAGGGACGTTCGGACTGCATCGTGGAAACGCCTGACTATGTATACATCTTCGAGTTCAAACGTGACGGTTCCGCGGACGAGGCTTTGGCCCAGATAGAGGCGAAAGGCTATGCCCGACCTTACGAAGCCGACTCGCGCACCTTATATAAAATAGGTGTGAACTTCTCTTCCGAAACGGGTACGGTGGAAGAATGGAAAGTTGTCTGAGAATGAGCCTATCGGTGTAATTATACAGCTCAGCTAAAGAATTGCTGTAAAATAAAAAGAAAGAGAGGCAATTCCCAATACAATTGAGAACGCCTCTCTTATCTTTTATAGAGTAATGCGGTTATTCTCCAACAACGACTCTTACAGGAATTTCTACAACTTTCTTGTAACCCCAAGCATCGGTCAAAGTGACTTTCAACTTAGAATCTGTAGTTTCTGCCAAGTTCTTCGGTTTTACTACTACATAGCCGTTCTTAGCCGGAGATTTGTCTGTAGCAGGTGTATAACCTACAGCTGTTTCTGCAGAAGTGAAGATATTCGTATCCATAGATGCAAACTTAACTTCTTTTACTTCTTTACGTTTGTAATCGAGTTTTTCTTTCGTACCTGCATCCGGGAAGATACTATACTCAATGTTGTTGTAAGTGTAACCTAAGATATCGCTGCCGTCCACTGCATGTCCGTCAAGGTCAGAAGCCGGGATTTCAACGACATCGCCTGCGGCAACAATCTTACCTTCATACAACGGAGACATCACTTTAATCTTGAAGCTATAGTCAACATCATCAGCTGTACCGTAATTCCAAACGCCCGCAAACTTCACATTCTTGACGTTTACAATCAGTTCTTGCTTGTAACCCTTTTGCAAGCCGTTGCCGTCGGTGCTGCCGGTCAGCGTGATTGTCGATTCTTTCTTGTTGTCATTGATTGCAGCCAAGTCAGACGATTTCTTATTGTCTGTGATGACTGTCTTGTCATCCAACGTGAAGTTGTAAGTCGTGTGGTTTTCAGGCAACTTGTTGAATGCGCTCTTGAACGGATATGTAGCGTCTAATGTCTCTGTGGTAGCTTCTGCATCCATATATGCGTTAGCTACACCGCCGATGAATACACCGTTCTGTTGTACGAACAAATCGTTGATAGACGGGATAGACAATGTGAACGGAATGACAGTTGTGCTCAACGCACTTTCACTTTCACCGCCATTGAACGTAATGACAACTTGATACTTGTGGTTCAATGCCAATGCTGCGGCCAACGCGTTAGTGTTCTTGAAGCGCAATTCGATGTTTGCGGTAGCTTTAATCTTAGCGGCATTACCTGATGCTGTGGTTGCAGTTGCACCTGTCACGTCAACCAAGTCTTTGTTGTCTTTGTCAACGAATACTACGTGCATATCTGTCGGCAGGCCGACAATGTAATCGCCCTTAGAATCCTTAGCCGGCATTCCGGTTTCAACATCGTACAATTGGACGGTGAAGTTCTGAACTTTCGTATTCCACAATGCCAAATTGTCTGCAGAGAAGCTGTTGAGCATATCAGACATCTTCATAGCGAAGGAGTTCTTGTCGATGTAGTCGTTGTCATTTGCATAGTCAACGATAGTCCAAGCTTTTTCTGCATAAGTATAAGCATCTGCAACAACCTCAGACAAGCTAAGGGTTACTTTGTTTGTACGGTAAGCACCGGTCTTGTCTACCGATTCTACTTTAATTGTAATGGTCGGTTTACTTACATTATCCGGAGTCTTGGTGTAGCGGAACTGGTATACACCATTCTCGTTTCTACATTCAATGCCATACAGAGTTTCTGAATCCTTGTCTGTCGAAACGAAGATATCATAAATCTGTGTCATGTCCGCACTAATGGTATACCATTCGCCTTCTTTCAGCAAAGCATCCTTTACCTCATATCCGTTACCGTCTAAATTGATGGCAGGCGTGACAGACGCGTATGAGGAATTAAAGATAGAGAAGTATTTGTTCTTTACCGTACCTTCCCCTTCCCGACACAAAACATTGTATTCAGAACGAACCGAACCTGCGGCAACGGCATAACGCTTCTCTTCGCCATAGTATGCAAAGTTAGCCATGAAAGCCTTGCTATCGTTTTCATTCAACGCTATGTCTTCTATTGCCAGTTGATACAATCCGTTGCTGTTTGCGGCTCTTGTCAGAAGACCGGAATAATCATTGACTGTGAGATCCAAATTAGCAGATGCATTCCGAGAATCCTTCAAGTCAAATTTAACGTCTTTACCGTCTACCTCAACCGGGTTGATTTGAACCAACAGCGGAGACGCTTGGGCAATGATATACATACCATTAGCAGGAAGTGCTTTTGTTCCCGGCCATTTCTGAGGTGCTGTAGCGGTTACACCTTTATACTGGAATTTCTTGAATTTGTTCAGGGTGACAGTCTGATACTGCATTGCAGACCCTGTATATACATTCTCCGAATCAACTAAAATTATGTCCACCAAAGAGCTGCTTGCAGACGGCAATTTTACAATTTGAGGTTCTTCGCTTCCGTTATTGTAAACACGGAGCGTATAGCCTTCCTCTTCGCTACCAGACACACTGATACCAGAAACAGGAATACCTGTTGATTTATAAGTAGTACCATCTTCCTGCAGAACAGACCACATCCCGTTTTCAATAATAATCTGGTCTTTGTGTTCTTCGCCCGGTTCCGGAGTAGGAGCAGGTTCTGCCACTTTGATATCTGTAGCTTCACCATCGATATACAAAACTCCATCCTGTACGGTTACAACACTACCTACCTGATCTTCTAAAGCAACCTGTGTCGTTGTGCCATCCGAGAAAGTGAAAGTAATGGTATTACCTGTATTAGATACGGCAGTAACATACTTTCCTCCTTCTACAGCACTCTGCAACTCAGTAATTGCTGTGTTTACATCATTAATCTGACCTTGCAGATTACTGATGTCATCATCATAGTCTTTACAAGAGGTAAAAGTTCCTGCCGAAGCGAACAATAACGCTCCGAACAGCAGTGCACTTAAATACTTTTTTCTCATAATAAAACAAATTTAATTTATAAATTAAAAAACTCAAATCGTTCTAAATCAATGAGTTGATCGCACTGCCTAATTCACGGAGAAAGGTGGTTTATGCCCCGTCAGTAGCCGCGCCGGCTACTGACCAAACAATAGCGTAACGCCCCTATCTTCAGAATAAAGCAGTTTTGCCATAGAACTCTAGTCTTCTCTACTCATGCAGGAATCCATATCCGGATATGAATCCTTCACTTTGGAAAAGGTTTTCATTCACATTTTTTGTTTTAGAAGACAACTTTCAAGGCACAAATGTAAAGGTTTTATTTTATACACAATCATTATCTTACTAAAAACTTCTATTAAATTTGCATTTATTAACGGAGTAACGAAAACAAAGCACAGAAAAAGGGAGGTTGTGCAACGTTTTTGTCATATTCATCTTGTTTTTCTCCCGATTTATCACCCAATCGGCTCTCCTTATTATATATTATAATAATGTTTTGCGCTTAGGAAACCTTGCGCCTTTCGCTTTTCTGTACAAATGGATGTAAAAGAGTATCCCCCCGTTATGCCGGATTACACGGGTTGTTGAGCGAAGCGAAAAAATCTGCAAGGACGGGTACCAAGAAATGGTCTATGCCGAAATCAGATTTTTTATGTTTACAGGGCATTTATCTGTTCCTCGGTTAAGCCACTGCATTCTACAATTATATTGATTGCAACTCCTTTATCTTTTAACCTCTGCGCCATTTCAATCGCTTTTCTCTTCTCACCTTTCTCAATGCCAATCTTTTCGCCTTTCTCGAGTCCTTCTTTATGCCCTTTTTTAAAGCCTTTCTTTTCGCCTTTCAATTCAGCTGTATCTATTGTGTTTTTCCAATCACGGTAGACTTTCAAGCTTTCCTCGTAAGCATCGTATTCCACTTTCGTGAACTTGGCTATCTCCGCAGTTTCGAAAAGACGGGTGAAGATACGTTCCTGCAACGCTTTGGGACGTTCCATCAGGCGGGAAAGGTTGCGCAGGACGAAAAGCCATTTCTCGAACATCCCATTCAATTCGTCTTCCGACTTGTTGAACTTCGGCATTTCCAAATAGATGAAGGTCAGCTTATCGTAGAACACTTCCTTGGTTTCTACATCCAACAGCTGTACCTCGTGGTGGTAATAATTGTCATGCACTTTGTCGAACTTGAAATTCAAGATGCCAATGACATAGACGGCTTTCAGCCGGTAGTTCCACTCTCCTTTCTGTCCCTGTTCGCGGATGGGGAAAGTGGCATAGTAAAGGCTACGATCCTTGAAGAACTGCTGTTCGCCACGTTGCATCTCCACCAGTATCTTTTCGCCATTTTCGTTCTCGCAATACACGTCGAACACTGCCTTGCGGTCGGACTCTCCCGTGCCAAGGTGTTCCGTGTTGAGATAAGTCAGGTCTTTCACCACCTCCTTGCCATGGAGCAGACTGTTGATGAAGCTGATGAGCAGGTCTTTGTTGATTTCGGTGCCGAACAGTTTCTTGAAACCGAAATCGGTGTACGGATTGACATAACGGTCTTTTAAGAAGCTGTTTTGAATTTATCGTGCGATGATTTGGGATGAGTTTTTGAGGCATTTTCGCTTCTGTGATGAGGAAGATAGCGGGCTATCTGACGAAGAACAGGAGCGAAAAAGACCAAAAAATCGCCCAAAGCACACACGAAAACGGATACATCAAGCCAAGAAAAACTTTTTGGAGAAATTCAAAACAGCTTCTAAGTATCTCATGTCCATAATGTGTAATTATTAAGGGTGTGACTCTTTACAAAATGCCCCATTTCATATCGTGCATTTTTTTAAATTCTTTGCAAATTCCAGCGAAATGGAATTTTCCGTACTGCGACATGCCTCACTTCCGAATGCCAGTCCACAGGCTATGATGTCATCCCAATCTTTTTGGCATAGACTATCAAGATCGGACCGGCGGACACGGTTTTCTATCAGTCCGTACACAATGCCTGCATTGAAATTATCGCCGGCTCCAATCGTGCTTACGGTTTCGACCTTCGGCACCGGATATGTATTGGAGTATTGCCGGGTAAACAGACGGACATCGTGTGCTCCATCGGTATAAATAAACGGATTGCAATAAAAAGCCACTTTCTGACGATAAACTTCCTCGGCACGGTCCAGTCCGAACATAAACCGGAAATCTTCGGACGAGCCACGCAGGATATCAGCATATTCGAAGTTTTCAAGAATGGTAGGCATCAATTTGATAGCTTCATTGGCATGCGTACTCCGGAAGTTTACATCGTAGTAAATGATAGCTTCCCGCTCGCGTGCCAGTTCGAGCAGTTCTTTCACCTTGTCTCTCAATACCGGTGTGACGGCAAAATATGAACCAATCATAACAATGTCATCCGCCTGAATATCGGGCATAGTCACATCTAACCGTTGACGCGGATAATCTTTGTAGAAAATATACTCGGCATCGTTGTTCTCATTGAGAAAAGCCAGAGATACAGGTGATTTCCCATCTGGAAAGACATTGACATTGTCTGTACGCACACCATTGGCACGCATATTATCCAGAATCATGCTGCCTACCCTGTCATTTCCGGTTTCGCTGATAAATGTTACATCCATTCCCATTCTTCCCAGTGAAATCATTGCGTTGTATACCGATCCTCCCGGTACAGCCGCCTGTGGCTGTCCGTTGCGGAACAAAATATCCAAAATCGTTTCTCCTATACCTATTACTTTTCTCATAGTTGTAAGTTTTTGAGTTTGTAAGTTCTTGAGTTCTTGGGTTTTTGAGTTCTTGAGTTCTTGAGTTTGTAAGTCCTTTCATTTTTAGGTTGAAGCTTGACAGATGCGTAAAAAACTTACAAACTTATAAACTTAAAAACTCAAGAACTTAAAAATCTGATATTTACTTACTTAATTCGCGCGAACGTTCTCCCAGATAACCGCCGTGATGGCGCTTGCTATACTCTTCAATGGTAAATCCTGTACGTTTCATGGTTTCTACTACAAGAATATCGCCTATTACCGTCATAACTGTAGTAGAAGTAGTAGGGGTCATGCCCAATGGGCAAACTTCGTCAGGATGTCCGGTAGCAATACAGATATCAGCAGCTTCGGCCAGCGGACTATCCGGATTTCCAGTAATGACAATCTTTTTCAGATTAGGATTCAAGCCTTTAGCCAAATCTGTCAATTCGATGATTTCGCGTGTTTTTCCCGAATTAGAGATAAGCAAGAGCAAATCATTTTCTTGCAAAATACCCAAATCGCCATGTTGTGCTTCACTGGGATGTAAGAAGACAGCCGGTATGCCGGTGGAGCAGAAAGTCGTAGCAATGTTCATGGCTATCTGTCCGGCTTTTCCCATGCCGCTGGTAACCAGTTTCCCTTTTTTCTGATGCACCTGTTCTACAATCAGGCACACAGCCTTGTCGTATGCATCCGTTACTGGAATATCGAGTACAGCTTGCGCTTCACGGCGCAACAATTCGTGAATGGAATCCATCTTTAAATAATTAATAATGAATAATTAACAATTAAGTTCCTGGGTTTGTAAGCTGTTGAGTTCTTTCAGTTTTAAACTTGCAAACTCAAGAACTTACAAGCTAATGCGGACTTTATTTCAAAAGTTCGGTCAGCTCTTCAAACGTGTTTGCCACTTTATAGTATTGCCTCAACGGATGATGAGCAAAACGGGCTTTTTCCAGTCGGTCGAAAAAGTGCAAAATATCATTCCAGAAGCCGTTGATATTATAAAATATAACCTGCTTGCTATGATAACCGATAGTAGCTGATGCCATGACATGAAATATTTCATCCAGCGTACCTATACCGCCCGGCAATGCCACCATCACTTCAGCCTCTTGCAACATCGTATCCTTCCGGTCGCTCAAGTTAAAGGTGCGGAATGTCACATCCAGCTTATCGCTTACCATTCCACGTTCCTCCAGTCTGGTAGGCACGACACCCATAATCATTGCCCCTTTTTCTTTGGCAGCATCTGCAACGGCTTCCATCAGCCCGCTGCTGGAACCACCATATATCAGCCATTTACGATGTTCGCCCATCCACTCACCCAGTTCTTTGGCTTTCTCTGCATAAATCGGGTCGATTGCATCGGATGCAGAACAAAATAACGCTATCTTATTCATAGTCTTTTTAGTTGACAAGTTGACGAGGTGACAAGTTTACAAGGCTCTGAATAGTTTTACTAAAGGTATTTAAAACCTTGTCAACTGGTTAACTTGTCAACTCGTTACCTTATTAATTTCCTGCAAATATCTGTATTTTTTCTGCAAAAGCAATGAGTATTATTGTATTTTTGCACCCAAAATAAGTAGAAAACAGAAAATGACGACTTATCAAACTGCCACTTTACCCAACGGAATACGTATCATTCACGAACCGAATCCTATCAATGTGGCTTATTGCGGCTATGCAGTAAATGCCGGAACACGTGACGAGCGCAAAGATGAACAAGGCATGGCGCACTTTGTAGAGCATCTGATATTCAAAGGAACACGCAAACGGCACGCCTGGCATATCCTGAACCGCATGGAAAATGTGGGTGGTGACTTGAATGCCTATACCAATAAAGAAGAAACGGTGATTTACAGTGCTTTCTTAAAAGAGGACTTTCTGCGTGCCGCCGAACTGCTGACCGACATTGTGTTCAACAGCACCTTCCCGCAAAATGAAATAGAGAAAGAAGTAGAAGTAATCATTGACGAGATACAGAGCTACGAAGACAGCCCGGCAGAACTGATATTCGATGACTTCGAAGAACTGATTTTTCCTAACCACCCACTGGGACGCAACATTTTAGGCAAACCTGACCAATTACGCAATTTTCAGAGCGAAGATGCCATGAACTTTGTACACCGTTATTACAAACCCGACAATCTTATCTTCTTTGTACAAGGCAACCTGGACTTTCACCGCATCGTACATGCCATGGAAAAGCTTACGGCAGACATACCTTTCGGAAAAGTGGAGAACTATCTCCGCCAGGCACCGGATACCTATCACCCACGCAAACTTGTCCTGCATAAAGACACACATCAGGCACACGTAATGATAGGCGGACGTGGTTATCATGCTTACGACGAACGTCGGACAGGACTTTATCTGCTAAACAATATTTTAGGCGGACCAGGTATGAACAGTCGGCTGAATGTTACTCTGCGCGAACGGAAAGGACTGGTATACAGCGTAGAGTCAAGCCTGACTTCCTATACTGATACCGGTACGTTCTGCATTTATTTCGGATGCGATCCTAAAGATACAGATGTATGTATCGAGCTGGTACAGAAAGAACTGCGTAAGTTGCGGGAAGAACCTCTCACCTCTTCACGTCTGAATGCAGCCAAGAAACAAATCATCGGCCAAATCGGCGTAGCAAGTGATAATTTCGAAAACAATGCCCTTGATATGGCAAAATGCTTCCTTCATTATAAGCATTATGATTCGAAAGAAGAATTGTTCCACCGTATTGAAGCCCTCACAGCATCGCAGTTGCAAGATATTGCCAATGAAATGTTTGCAGAAGATTATCTTTCCACATTGATTTATACATAGCTTCTGCAAGCTTCCCAACCGTCTTGAAACGATAAAAGATATAAGTGCGCCGGCAAACGCATATAAGTCCATCCGCTGTAAGATTATTAATCTTCAGGCTGCAAGATTATTAATCTTACAAGCGGAAGATTATTAATCTTACACCAGACTAAGTTATCTGCACATTTATTCATGATTGGCACAAAGCCCCCTCAAACGAACATAGGTGATACGACTGACTCACTTATGTGAAACGCCCGAGGCACTTATGTTAAACGGTCTACTCACTTATGTTCATCAAGAGGTATGCTTAAATATCGTCAGGTGAAAAGCAGATAAAGAAAGCCTTCCAATGCTCCGACATGTTACCGTCACACAAAAACTTACAAACTCACAAACTTAAAAGCCTTAAGAACTTAAAAATAATTCGTACCTTTGCGCACAAAGTAAAAAACAAACGCACAAAGATATACACATGAAAATAGAAGACAAACTTACAGCTTCCGTCATCGACGGAGTGAAGAAGCTGTACGGAGCGGAGATTACCCCCGCCATGGTGCAGTTGCAAAAGACGAAGAAAGAGTTTGCGGGCCACTTGACAGTGGTAGTGTTCCCTTTTCTGAAACTTTCGAAGAAAGGACCGGAACAAACCGGGCAGGAAATCGGAGAATACCTGAAGGCGAACGAACCTGCCATTGCCGACTATAATGTCATCAAAGGATTCCTGAACCTGACGATTGCTTCGGACGTATGGATTGACTTGCTGAACCGCATCCATGCCGATGCGCAATGGGGTATCCGCAAAGCCGACGAGAAGGCTCCGTTGGTGATGATTGAATATTCATCGCCCAATACCAACAAGCCGCTCCACTTGGGACATGTGCGTAACAACCTGCTGGGAAATGCACTTGCCAATATCATGGCTGCCAACGGCAACCGCGTGGTGAAAACCAACATCGTGAACGACCGCGGCATCCACATCTGCAAATCCATGCTGGCATGGCTGAAATACGGTAACGGCGAGACTCCCGAATCATCGGGAAAGAAAGGCGACCACCTGATAGGCGATTACTACGTAGCCTTCGACAAGCACTACAAAGCCGAAGTAGCCGAACTGATGGAAAAGGGAATGAGCAAGGAAGAAGCCGAAGCCCAGTCGCCTTTGATGCAGGAAGCCCGTGAAATGCTCCGCAAATGGGAAGCAGGCGACCCCGAAGTGCGTGCCCTTTGGGAGAAGATGAACAACTGGGTATATGCCGGATTCGATGAAACCTACAAGATGATGGGAGTAAGCTTCGACAAGATTTATTACGAATCGAACACCTATCTGGAAGGGAAAAAGAAAGTGTTGGAAGGTCTGGAAAAAGGTATCTTCTACCGCAAGGAAGACGGTTCGGTATGGGCAGACCTTACCCCCGAAGGACTGGACCAGAAACTGTTGCTCCGTGCCGACGGTACCTCGGTTTACATGACCCAAGACATCGGTACTGCCGAACAGCGCTTTGCCGATTATCCGATAGACAAGATGATATACGTGGTAGGCAACGAACAGAACTACCACTTCCAAGTGCTTTCTATCCTGCTCGACAAGCTGGGATTCGAGTGGGGAAAAGATTTGGTGCACTTCTCTTACGGCATGGTAGAATTGCCCGAAGGAAAGATGAAGAGCCGCGAAGGTACCGTGGTAGATGCCGACGACCTGATGGAAGCCATGATTCAGACTGCTAAGGAAACCAGCAACGAGTTGGGCAAACTGGACGGACTGACACAGGAAGAAGCCGATGACATCGCCCGCATCGTAGGATTGGGCGCATTGAAATATTTCATCTTGAAGGTAGATGCGCGCAAGAACATGACCTTTAATCCGAAAGAATCTATCGACTTCAACGGGAATACCGGTCCTTTCATCCAATACACGTATGCCCGTATCCAGTCCATCCTGCGCAAGGCAGCCGAAGCCGGCATCACGATTCCGGCGGTTATCCCGGCCGGCATCGAGCTGACGGCAAAAGAAGAAGGACTGATTCAGATGCTTGCAGACTTTACGGCTACCGTAGCTCAGGCAGGTACCGACTATAACCCGTCTATCCTTGCCAACTACGCTTACGACTTGGTAAAAGAATACAACCAGTTCTACCACGACTTCAGCATTCTGCGCGAAGAAAACGAAGCGTTGAAAATCTTCCGCCTTGCCCTGAGCCAGAACGTGGGCAAGATTGTGAAAGAAGCCATGGGATTGCTGGGCATCGAAGTGCCTGAACGCATGTAAGAAACAGCTTCACCACAGATTACACAGATTAAAAATTGATTGAAAATCTGTGTAATCTGTGGTGAAAAAAGAAATTATATGGGAAAGAAGAAATTTTACGTGGTGTGGAAAGGCGTAGAACCAGGTGTGTACGACTCGTGGACAGATTGCCAGCTACAGATTAAAGGCTATAAGGGTGCGCTCTATAAATCGTTTGATACACGTGAAGAAGCAGAAAAGGCATTGGTTACCCCTCCGCACCATTACCTGCAGCCCCATAAAGAAACGGCAAACCAATCTCTTGAAAAACGCTTGCCTTCCGGTTTCGACCTGAATTGCCTTGCCGTAGATGCGGCATGCAGCGGTAATCCAGGCCCGATGGAATACCGGGGTGTGTACCTGTTGACGGGGCAGGAAATCTTTCACTTCGGTCCCGTCTATGGTACGAATAACATCGGCGAATTCCTTGCCATCGTACATGCCCTTGCTTTGTTAAAACAAAAGAACCTCTCCATGCCTGTCTATTCGGATAGCCGGAACGCCTTGAGCTGGGTGAAGCAAAAGAAATGCAAAACCAAACTGGAGCGTACGGCAAAGACCGAAGAATTGTTTCGCCTGATAGAACGTGCCGAGAAATGGTTGCGTGAACATACATACAATACTCCCTTACACAAATGGGAAACCGAACTCTGGGGCGAGGTTCCTGCCGATTTCGGACGCAAATAGGGAATGAACTGACAAGTTTACAAAGGGGCAGGTTCGTTTTCTATGAGAAATGGATAGAAAAACTTTTTGTAGAAATTCAAAACAGTTTCCCAGAACCGTTTCTTATACAAGCTCTTAAAAGTGACGAAAAACTTGTCAACTAAAAAATGAAGGACAAATGAAAAAAAGACTTGCTTATCTTACGGGCTTTTTTGCTTTGATGCTGCTATTTTTTATTATACAGAAGCCCGGCTTTATGTTTTATAATGATGCTGTAGGGCGAGGTATACCTATGCTTGATTATTTTAAAGTGATGTGGCACGGCATCAGCCTTGATGCGGCAACTACAGGATATCTTACTGCCCTGCCGTGGCTGGTAATCAGTATCAGCATTTGGTTCAAACATTTCCCGCTCCGGAAGATAATCGTCATTTATTACATATTTATCAGCCTTATCGTAGCAACTATCTTTGTAGGCGACATGTGCCTGTATCCATTCTGGAATTTTAAACTCGATGCATCAGTATTCTTCTATTTGGAATCACCCAAAAATGCAGCCGCCAGTGTCTCCATAGGGTTTATCACTCTTCGCATATTAATCATACTTTTACTTGCCGGCATCATGTGCTGGGTATTGTATTATTTTACCCCCCGCTGCCTGCCCTATGTGCGGAAGAGACTCGCAGCTACATTAAGTACTCTTTTAATAGGAGGCTTACTTTTTCTCATTATACGAGGGGGCGTAAGTGAATCGACCAGCAATATCGGACAAGTATATTTCTGCAACGATGAATTTTTAAATCATTCAGCTGTCAATCCAGCTTTCAGCTTGCTGGCATCCATCAGCAAGACCAAAGACTATGCCAGCCAGTACGACTATTTCGATGAAGCAGAACGCAAAACCTTATTCGACGGGCTATATCCTACGAAAGGCAAGAATACAGTAGAATTGCTCAATACCCATCGGCCTAATATACTGATTATCCTGATGGAAGGATTCGGAGCTACCATGATAGAATCACTGGGTGGCACAAAAGGTGCCAGCCCGAATATTGACCGCCTGGCGAAAGAAGGCATTTGGTTTACACATTGCTATGCAAACAGTTTCCGTACCGACCGTGGAACCATTTGTGCTCTAAGCGGTTATCAAAGCTTTCCAGACCTGTCTGTCATGAAAATACCAGCCAAAAGCCGTACACTGCCATCCATTGCAGGAAAGCTGGTGAAAGAAGGTTATCATACCGATTTTTTGTATGGAGGAGACATCAATTTCACCAATATGAAAAGCTACCTGTTGCAAAGCGGTTACCAGAAACTGACCGCAGATGTCGATTTCCCGATGAATCAGCATCAAAATGCATGGGGAGTGAATGACGACATCACTTTCGACCACTTGTTTCAGATGCTGACAGAACGGCAGGAAACACCATGGCACACAACTTTCCTCACCCTGAGCAGCCATGAACCTTTCGAAGTGCCTTACCATCGTCTGCCAGAAGCAAAACCAAATGCTTTTGCTTTCACCGACCATTGCTTGGGAGAATTTGTCGAAAAACTGAAACAAACACCCATATGGAAAGATTTATTGATAATATGCCTGTCTGATCATGGATTTTATTATCCGGACAATAGTGGCCATGGACACGACGAGCGTATCCACCATATTCCGATGCTGTGGTTGGGAGGTTCTGTAAAACAACCGATGATAATTGACTGCATCATGAACCAGACAGACCTTGCAGCGACATTATTGGCACAATTAGGCATTGATCATAGTGAATTCAACTTCAGCCGTAACGTCTTGGGAACGGAATATACATATCCTTTCGCCTACTGGAGTTTTGGTGGTGGTTATGCATTTGCTGACAGCACTGGAGTTACTGTAATGGACCTAAATGCAGACCGTCCGATGATAGAACGCCCATCATCCAACATCAACCGCATTTTGCGCGGAAAAGCCATCTTACAAAGTTCATACGATGACATAGGTGCACGCTGAATATTAGCTTCCACGCAGGAAAGGATTATCCGATTTCGGAAAGAAGACAGTCCTCTCCTGCGAGGCATATTCTTGTTGTTACGTTTGCCTGTACCCATAATATTCCTATTTGACTAATTCGAAAACAGTTTCATAATAATTGGTGCACTTGATAAAATATAAATTGAATATCCGCAAATATCCCATGTAGGGGCGAAATACAGATATTCATTACATACAAACGCAGAGAAAACTTTAGAAGCTGTTTTGAATTTCTCCAAAAAGTTTTTCTTGGCTTGATGTATTCGTTTTCGTGTGTGCTTTGGGCGATTTTTTGGTCCTTTTCGCTCCTGTTCTTCGTCAGATAGCCCGCTATCTTCCTCATCACAGAAGCGAAAATGCCTCAAAAACTCATCCCAAATCATCGCACGATAAATTCAAAACAGCTTCTTATTCATCACAGAAAAACAGCATCAATTTTATCGTAAAGTTAATCTATATTAAACAATATTTTATTGTAATTTTTTCATACAAATATCATTTCCTGCAAGGCTCATTTCAATCTTTTGCCTTCTCCTTTCATTCAACTTCCCGACTACAAAACCGGCACATATCCGGCACATTTAGTTAACGAATCCTAATACAATTCGAATACACTCCTATAAATCAGCCGTTTACAAACAATTCGTCAGTAGCCGGCGCGGTTACAAGCCTGAGTTGAAACAGGCAGATACAAAAGGTAAAGCAGGACTTGCAAAGACCTGAGTTAGAACGATTTGAGTTTTTAATTTATAAATTAAATTTTATTTGTTATGAGAAAAAAGTATTTAAGTGCACTGCTGTTCGGAGCGCTTTTGTTCGCTTCAACAGGAACTTTTACTTCATGTAAGGATTACGATGACGACATCAGCAACTTGCAGACACAAATCAACGATGTAAAGACTGCTATTTCTGAATTGCAGGCTAAAGTTGACGGCGGCAAGTATGTTACTGATGTTGTAAAAGAAGGTGACGGTATCAAAATCACTTGGAACGACAACTCGTCAAGCGTAATCGAAACTATCAAGGGTGCTGACGGTACCATCGTTACTATCGGTGAAAACGGAAACTGGTTCATCGATGGCGAAGACCAAGGCATTTCCGCTAAAGGTGAAAAAGGTGACAAAGGTGACAAGGGTGACCAAGGCGAACAAGGTCCTGCCGGTCCTCAAGGTCCTCAAGGTCCTCAAGGAGAAGCTGGTGCTGACGGTCACGATGTACAAATCATCGATGGCTATTGGGCTATTTGGGATGCAGAAAAAGGCGACTATGTTAAGACACAGTCTCTCGCTGGCGGCGTAATCGCTGTAGAAACAGCATACGGTTGGGATTTGACCATTACCGATGCTGAAGGAAATATGCAGAATGTATATGTTCCGGGTAGCGCAGGCTTGGTTAGCATCTCTCAAGTAGGTACTGCTAATTATCTGAACAACCCGATGAGAATCTTCTACGGTTTGCTTGACAAAGATGTAGAATGGGACGGTGCTAAAGGCAACATGAAAGCTGGTATGTATCCGGTTATGGCAAACGATATTCAGGTTATGCTGAACCCGACCGGTGTAGACGGTACCGCTTATAGCTATGAATTCTGCGATTCTGAAAATAGCGATCTCTTTGGCTTGACTTTGGGTGAAGCTCATGTTTATGCAGGTGACAAGTTGACTACAGGCGATGTTCAATATAACAGCCGTGCTGTTCAGTCTCCGAGTGGCGTTTGGGTTATTGCACGTGATTTGCAATATGTTCCGACAAATGAATTGGACGAAAGAGCTGACTATGTTACTCAGTTCAAGAGCAACGATGGCGGACGCTATGCATTTGCTTTGAAGGCTACTAATAAGACTGGTAAACCGGTAGAAATCAAATCTCAGTATCTCTACTCGTTCGACCCGATGAACGTTAATAGCATAACAGGTGATGACTTTAATCGGGTTTCTTCAGAAAAGACCTATTATAAATATGGTGAAAAACATTTCCCAAATTTCGATGAACTGATCTATAAAGCACCGACAGGTTCTGCCTTTGAAGAGCGTATTACTTTGTCACAAGTTATTTACGACTACAAGTTGTCTATCGATAAAACGAAGATGACTCAAGTTAAGATTGACGAATACGGATTGTCTATCGAAGATAACGGTCATGCATTCATCGCTGCAAACGCTCAGGCTGTAAACAATGTAATCTATTTGAATGTAGAGTATATTTTGATTAACGGTCAGAAAGGTACTGCCGAATTGGAATACAACATCGTAAACAGCGACATTACGGTTGAAGAAAAGACCATTAATTTGGGTACTACTGTACTTGATGCAGACTGGATGGCAGCAGATAAGGCTCCGTTCTCTGATTTGGCTAATAAGTTTGTTGATACGAAGGAAGTAGGTTTCAATCCGGAAGAAGTATTTGGCGCTAACTATGACCAATGGTTGGATGCTATGTACGAATTATTGGGTGGAACAGACCGTCAGTACGCTGATAATGACATCGCAGACCGCTTGAAACGGATTAACGATAAGATGTTCGTATCAATCGTTGGCGGTGACCCGATTAACAACGATGCAGAATACAACACTGCTTTGATTAACGACTTGGTTTACATCGACTATGTAGATGCTAAGGGCGTTTCTTGTATCTATGGCGTAAAACAAGCTGATAAGTTAGCAAGACTGAAAGAAATCGCAGGATTGAAGGTTTACTTCATTGCCGGTACTACTACTGGAAATGGAATAATCAGCCAACAGGCTGTTACTGCTCCATATTACACAGTTGAGGGTGGTATCGATTATTGGAATAAGGGCTTCGCAATTCCTTTGAACAATGCATTCCGTGTTAAGGTAGAAACTCAGAAGCAAGAACAAGTTGTTGCAAGCTATAACTTCACATTCGAACTGACTCAACCTGAATTGGACATCACTCGTGTAAACGGTGAAAAGGCTATTTGGGATAATGACAAGAATATCTTGAGCATTTATGGTGATAAGGCTGAAGTTCCGCAAGGCAAAGAATATGCAGGTTATGATGCTATGTTTGTGCCACTTTACGAAGCATTTACTACTGCTTATGCAAAACAGTATGGTGAGTTTGTTAAAAATGCTCAATATTATAAGTTGACGAATGATGGCATAGATCCTGGATTTAATCCGTTTGCTCAAGGAAATGTTGTAATAGATGATCCATACCAAGGTATTCTTGATGCAAACTTAAGCGAAATAGATTATTCTGCAAATGCAACAGGATGGAATACTTATACTATCAATATGCCTGCTATCCAAGCTGGTGAAGGTATTTCAATCAATGCTGATTACCACTTCTATGGTGTATATCCTGCAACAGACGAACAAGTACCTGATTTCACTTTGAGATTCGCAAGCTTGCTGGGTGATGCTAAAGAAGTCAAAGGCTCAACTAAGTATTCTAACAATGTAACCCGTGAAGTAATCTTTACTGATGAAGACTTTACTTTGAAAGATGCATTGGACGATAAGTTCTATCTGTTCGCTGGTGTTAAAGACGATGGTAATATAGATTCTCGTGAAGAAATGAACCGTCGCCAAGGATTCGAAGAAGGTACAGAAGGATTCGCTATCGACTGGTTGCTTGCTAAAGATGCTAAGATTACAGTGAAAGACATGAATGGTAAGGTAATCGGTAGCACAGATAAGGGTACTGTAACTCGTGGTAAAGTAGATACCAATGGTAATAGCACTTCCGCTAATGCTTACTTAGTTGAAAATCCGAACACTAAGACAAGAGCATGGCAACCGGGTGATAATGATGCTACTAAAGTAATCGTTACTGACCTACCTGCTGTAGAAGCTAATAAGGGTAAAGGTTATGCTGCAATACCGGGCGGTATCATGATTCAGTTGCCGAAGTCTATCGGTACTACCGAACCTGTAACCATCGAATTCGAATTGAGAGACGTATTCGGCGTAACAAAGACTGTATCTGTAATTGTTACAGCTGCGAAATAATAACAGCCTAAGCAAAACAATTCAGAATTAACATTGCTTACTAAGATAAGGGAGGCGTTCTCAATCTCATAATGGGAAACGCCTCCCTTTCTTTTTGCCTTTACATTAACCTTTAAATTACGGATATGAAAAAATGAATTCCACATTTCACCCAATGAACTGTAGGGGCGTATCGCACGCTCTGAAATCATCCGCGTGGATAAGTTGGCGCATTCAGGGCGTATGCGATACGCCCCTACATGGCTTTTGCGAAATTCATTAATAGTAAATCGTAAATAGACAAATAGTAAATCAGACGGTTTTCCAGTCCTCCACCGTACCCGTTTCGGAAGAGAAGTTCACACCTATTTTATATAAGGTGCGCGGGTCTGCTTCGTAGGGTCGGGCATAACCTTTCGCCTCTATCTGCGCCAAAGCCTCGTCCGCCGTGCCGTCGCGCTTGAATTCGAAAATATAAATGTAGTCATCCGTCTCCACGATGCAGTCGGCACGCCCCTGGCTCTGCTCCTTCT
>ERZ857521.843-NODE-843-length-42083-cov-8.233559_pt1 | contig 42083 bp, 33 predicted proteins | sample MGYA00519701_ERZ857521 | MGnify/ENA primary metagenome ERZ857521 (study PRJEB31778, sample SAMEA3449346) | human gut metagenome | biome: human gut; feature: human-associated habitat; material: faeces | place: United Kingdom | collected 2010/2012 ...
AGACAGAACAAATTTTTCCAGGCACAATGGAAGGACAAACAGCTGATGAACTATGTCGATAAGTTTTGGAGAAAAATCTATCCTGATTCATACAAAGACGGAAACAGGCACCTATCGATACTTTCAAGGGCCAAATGGTTGTGTCTTTATGGAGTGTTGTTCGATGATGCCGTAAATTATCTCAAGTCTACGTTCGGAAAGCATGGAATTGACGAAAAGGATATAGAGGCGATGGCAATAAACAACTACAACTCAAACCGTGGAAAGTTCGGGAGCAAAAGAAACGAATTGTACCAAAGGAAGGAGAATGGAAGGATGTACAGGATAAGCCAATTGAATGCGGCAAGGTAATAAGATGGCATAAAACAAACAAAACAAGAAAGCCCTTCAAACCATATCAAGACAAAAGGTATGGAATGAAGGGGCTTGATTTTCTTTACTGTATCTTAAATACTGGAAATCAACAAGTTATGAAGCTGATTGCAAAAGGTATCAAATCACATCATAAAACACGGCAGAACGTAATGCAAAAGATGTCGTTTTATTTCCCAATTTGTGGCATATTGGAAATCGGTGAAAAGCAAAACTGAAAAACATTCATGTCGCTTGTGGAACTATCGGCCGGAGGTGTTGCTAATGAATAATTGTAAATAACACTAATTTTTACTGAGAATACCAAGTTTCCTATAAAGAAGGATTATTTCAGAGTAAATTTGTGTTATAATCAATCTCACTAGCAGGACTACGTTAGCGGAATATCCATAAGCGGCGTTTACGATACCTAAATAAAATAAGCAATGAAAAATTTACTTATTTGTGTTATACGGACACCTAACTAAGAAATATAAAATAAATTTAGATATTTCTACACAAATCCATAGAAGCTCCTATTGCTACATCCATATTGTAGTATTCCCAATCTGCAAATCGACCTGTAAAATAAAAATTGGAATCAGATAAAACTTTTTTTAACTGTTTTATCAAATTTCTCGTATTCCCATCTTGTATGGGATATGTGTATTTATTAAATTTATAATCAATATACTTAGGCTTAAGCGGCATCCGAGACAAATTGTCAATAATATCATCTTTTGTTATCTCATCTGTAAATTCAACTGTTGCTGTAATTCTATTTTTTTGTATATTTACGCTATTATTTGATTGAGAAAAGTTTCCTGTACAAATTATTCGATGACTTTTATATTCATTACTTGGTAGATAAATCCATGAATATGGGTTTTTATCTATTTCGCAAAAGACAGAAGTTGTACCATGATACTCCAATCTCCTTATTTCATCAATATACTCATCTAAAGCAACTCCTTTTAAAATATTAGGTATATCTTTGATGTTTCCACAAAATACGACTTTGTCAAATAATTCATTTTCAATTCTCCATTTGCCATCTTCATAACAAATATTCTTCACTTCTATATTATAAATTATATTGAGATTTCGAGAAAGTTTATCTGCAATATATTGCGACCCATTAGTTTTCTCATACCAAAAAGAAGAATGAACAAATGCCTTTTCTTTTATATGATTTATGTTGTTATATATTATTTCAGCAACAGTTGGCATTGGTAATTTTCCTTCAAGCCATGACAACGGAACATGTTTTAAATCTCTATGCCAAACTTTTTCATTATATGGTTGAAAGTATATTGAATATAGAACATCACCAAATCTCCCTTTCAAAAAATCCTCAAAATTTTGAGGCTCAATATTTTCTTTCTTTACTATATCAATAAGACTATCTATGATATGCTTTTGTATTTGTTCTTCAAAAAGATACATGTGATTTTCAATAGGATATGGTATTTCTTTACCATCTTGCATGAAAACAATTGAGTTTCGATCTGTTTTCTTAAATTCAACATCACGTTTAAATTGTGACCAAAACCAATCAAGGACATCCAGGCGTTTGGAATTAAAGACATGTCCGCCACAAGTATGAAACAAGCTACCATTGATATTACGGCATTTGATTAAACCACCAGGAGTTGATTCTTTTTCAAAAACAGTAACATCGTAAGTATTACCTAAAAAATGTGCTGCGCTCAATCCTGAGATTCCAGCACCAATAACTGCTATTTTTTGCATAATCTCATTTTTATTAATTGCTTATATATTTGAAATAACTTTTCAGAATTTGTACGAATGTCATACCCCGCATTACGAATATAAGAATGTGCTTTTTCTGCATTATTTTCAACCTTAGAAACAGATAAGATCTCAAAAGTCTTCCGTGCCCAGTCCTCATTTGATGCTTCTAAAGATTGGAAATATACATAATCTGTTATTTTAGCATATGGAGATACCGTATCAGAGAGAAGACAGGGTAATCCCAATGATTGAGCTTCAATAAGAAATAAAGGCAAACCTTCATACAAAGATGGGAAAATAACTATATCAACAACTTGAAGAAATTTTTCTATTTTATTGGAGGTCCCCATAAAACGTATGTCGCCACCAATATTTTTAGCTAAATCCTTTATTTGTGGCATAAGTTCGCCTTCACCCCACATTAAAAGAGTTGCATTGTGGATATGTTTTTTTATACAAGAAAATATCGATATTAGCTTTTTGTGATTTTTCTGCTTGCTAAATCTGCCAACATGTCCTATGACTATACGTCCATCAACATTTAATTCTTTTTTTAAGGTATTGCGAATTTCACGATTTAAAACAAAACGTTTTAAATCAACTCCATTGGAAATTACTTTAAACTCATCATCATTAAATAACCATTTCCCTGCCTCAATACCACAAGCAAAGCCATTCGTATACGATAACCTAAAAAAAGGACGAAGTAGGTTGTTAATTATGACATGATCACATTTTGTATTATGACTATGAGCTATTCGTATTTTACACCCTCCCAATATCGCGGCAAATAACTCTATAAACATAGTGCAGCTATTACCATGAATATGCACTATATCATAATTTTTTTGTCTTATAAGTTTTGCTAGTGAATGTATATATATTAATGGATTCTTATTGCGTTGTGGCAATACATAACTCTGATCTCCATTATTTTCAAATTCTGTTTTTAATTTTACAGGTATTTTATTAATTGTCACCAAATCCATTTTTATTCTTGAATGATCTTGGTAGACATAATAATTTGATGCGACATTAGATATTCCATCGTAACCAAAATGTGATGTAACAACAACAAGAATTTTCATTATTTCCGTTTCTTATTATTAAATATTTCTTTAATAAATAATGGAATTATTGCCATATCTGTTATTAAATATCTTCTCCATAAACGTTTAGGGTTCTGGATAATACGATGTAGCCACTCCAGTCCACAATTAATCATCCAACGAGGTGCCCTTTTTACATTACCTGCGATGAAATCTAAAGCAGCCCCCATTGAAAATGAAACAGGAATATTATATTTTTCTTTATTTTCATATATAAATATATCTTGTTTTGGAGATCCCATACCAACAAATAATAAATCAGAATCCGAGTTTTTAAGCATGGAATTGATTTTATTCAGTTCTTCTAAATCATTTTCAAAACCAAATGGTGGTGAATATGTCCCTGTTACAATTATACCAGGATACCGTGCTTCTAAAACTTCACCACATCTTTTTGCTACTCCTGGTCCGGCTCCTAATAAAAATATTCTTAATTTATGATTTGCTCCTTTTTTACAGATATATTCCATTAAATCAGGACCTGTGATACGTCTCTTTATAGGTCTACCCAATAAAGAGCACATTAATTTAATAGGTTTACCGTCAATAAATATCAATTCTGCTTCTTGAAAAATTTTATTGGATATTATATTCTTATTTACGGTAACAATTTGGTCAACATTAACCCCTACAATATGTACGGGTTTCTTTTGCTTTACACATTTTAGAATATGTTCTACAATCTCATCAGCATCCAAATTATCAATACTGATGCCCATAAAAGGAATTTTTGTTTGTGCCATAAGAAATAATGTTATTTAAAAAAATTACAACAAATACATCCTACAAAAATTGATGTTTGTAGAAGTCAAGATTTTATCAAATTGCTAAAATTTACAGTACTAATTATTGTAAATCACATTTTACAATTTCTACTCCGTAAATTGTTTTGCTGTGGCGTATAATATTGGCATAACATATTTTATCATATATGCCAACTAAAAATGAAAAAATATTCTTGTTGTTTAATTGTTTGCTTTTTCATGTCCTGTATTAAGACTAAAGTCTTTTGCCTACAATTTTTTTTAGTTTCATGAAAAGCCAAGAAACATACAACAACATGGATGTTCTTTTCTTTAAAATTAAAGAATAAATTACTTTAGGATATAAAGGAAGATAATTACATTTATATTGTTTTGCAACTTCATCCCAAACAGGATCATTAATAATATTATTAATTATTTTTACCTTATTTTTTATTGTAGAATTTGTCAATTGAAGTAAAAACATTCTACAATACCCAATAAAAAAGCGGTTCGCTCTCTCGTAATTCTTATCTATATCACCTAATTTGGAAATTAACAAACAGCGTAAATTTTTATATCCTTCAAATTTTTGTGGAGTAATATAACTTGTTAAAGATGCCCCATTTAAGTGATAATAATAACATTCGTTATTTATAAAAGATACGGTTTTTGCACATTTAAGAAAATCAACATTGAAAGGAATATCTTCTGACACAATTTCTCTTTCTGATAAAAAACGAATATTATTCTCAATAATAATATCACGCTTGTAAATAGCTCTCCATACAGACATTTCATAATATCTTTCAGGTTTAATTTGGGGCTTGCACGCTACCATATCTAACATAAAAGATATTATTTCACAATCTTTTATTGTTTTGTCAGAATCAAATTCATGTATTTTTTTCCATTTACCATTATTCCCTTCAATACAAATACTACCAAAAACAGCATCTGAATGCGTCTTTTCGGCAAATTCATAAAGTTTTTGATACATGGTAATGGAAACATGATCGTCTGAATCCACAAATGCGATGAAATCCCCCCTTGCAATCTCAATCCCAGAATTCCGTGCATAACCTAATCCTGCATTTTTTTTATGAATAACTTTTACACGTAAATCCTTTTTTGCATAATCATCACACATTTTAGGGCAATTATCTGGTGAGCCGTCATCAACCATTATTATTTCAATATCTTTCATTGTCTGATTTAACAATGATTGCATACAACGGTCAATATATTTTTCAACCTTATAGCAAGGTACTATAATTGAAATTTTAGGGTTCATAATTCATTAGAAACAAATGCCACATAATCTAAATGATAAAGACGGTATGTCAAATGGACATTTGACGTTTTTTATCCACTTTCTTTGCTGGAATACCCGCAATTGTTATTCCTGATTCTAAAAAGGAATGTACCACTATCGCTCCTGCGGCGATTTTTATATTATCGGCTATCGTGACAGGACCTAAGACTTTGGAACCGGCCCCCAACATGACATTATCACCTATAATAGGAGCATCTAAAGACTTTCCATTATTACCGATAACATTTGATCCATGTAAGTGGCAGTTTTTCCCGATAATAGCACAAGCGTTTATTACGTTATTATAGTGATAAATAACTAACCCACATCCAATATTCTCTGTTCCTATTTCAAGACCTAATTTTTCTCCTAACTTTTGTTTCCTTCTTATATATATAATATAAAGAATCTTAGCTAAATGTCGAGATAAACCAACACCATTGTACATTAGAGAACGGTAATAATCTGTAAAACGAGACAAACGTTGCCATTTCCAAATTCTATATGGAGCTTCGTTTTTCAACCAGGCTGTAATCATATTCTTTGAATAAAAGACATTGTTTTGGTAATTTTGTCTTTCGTAGTCAACAAGTTCCAATAATTTTTTATTTCTCATAACCATATAATAATTATATATCCCATAAAAATTTTGTCATCTCTGTTCTGTAGAAAAGATTTTTTAAATAATCGTAAAATTGAAAAAACATAAAAATAAAGAACAGCCTATTAGCTTTTATCATTAGTAAATTCTTCCTGTAAAAAAGAATCAAACCTAATACAAAAAATATCAGAATGCGAAAGACATATCCCATTCTATTCATTATTTCCAAATTAAGGAAACCAAGTTGAAATATCGTTCCAAAAATAAAACAATTATAAAATGTATAAAACTGAGGATTGGCTTCATACTTCTTTATTACTTGCAATCCTAATAAAAATACAGCAATATTCCCAAGAAGTTCAATAAATTGAATAAAAGGATTACGAGTATATATATCATTCATACCTTCTGCACTAAACCAAATATCAGCATGATTTACATAGTTTGTAAATTTAGAATTTGTTCCTCCAATATAATTAAGAATGGGTGTAAGTGTGTTTAAGTTAAATAACTCCGAAAAAAAATACGTTGCGAAAATTAGTGCTGGTATGGATAATATTAAAGGTATTGGTTTATGTATGAAAATATAAGTGAGAGTTATGCCAACGATTACAAATACATTTGCTGAATGAGTACCAACTGTTAACAAGAAAAATAGTGTACACCATAGAAGATTTTTGAAATTTTTTCGCTTAAATAAATCTTTTAATTTACTATTGTCAACACTTATATCAAACAACTTATTTATATATAAAAAGACAAAAGAGTATCCCAATGCCTGGCGAATCATGAATTCATGGAAGTATAATAAAAAAATTAATGCCATTGGAAAGATATAAATAGCATATTGCTTATATCTTTTTAAAAGTACAAATAAACAGAATGAAAAAATTAAGGCGTATATGAAAAATGAACCATACTCATTGATACCTAATGACTTCATAACGTCACACATGAACGTATAAAACCACTGAGATGATTCCAAATCGTTTTTGTACACATCAAGATAATGTTCGTAATCATTCCCACGCATATATCTTGCACCTAGAATTATAGTAAATGCAATTATACACTTACTTGCATTTTGCCAATAATTCTTACCTTTGCTAATACAGACTCCAGACCTGTAAAATATAAATAAAAGCAGAAGATTTAGTCCTATGTATATTATATCAAAATTAAAGCCCCACATTAAATATGAAAATTTTTATTTTTAATACAAAACTCTATAAAATCCTTTTCGGAATTAAATGTATAAGGAAGTTCAGAATTATTCCCATTAAAAAAGATATGTTCTTCTAGAAGATCTTTGCCTGAAGGCTTCTTTCCGTTTCTATCAATAAAACAATTTACCAATTCTACAGCTTCAAATAAGGAACGCATTTTCCTTTTACAAAAATATTCATCTAAAGAGCACACTATTTTACATGGATTGCCTACGGCAACTGAATTTGCTGGTATATCTTTGTTTACAACAGAACACGCACCAATTATACAATTATCACCAATAGTCACTCCTTTTAATACAGTAACATTTGCACCAAAATAAATATTGTTACCTATTATAACTTTACCTGACGAATTTATCATTTGCCCATATTTGTGAATAAAAACACTTGATGCCCAATCATGTGTCCATATTTGAAAATACCTGTTCATATCGACATTGTTGCCAATACTTATTAAGTACGGACGTGTCATATCTATACGTATCGTTTTAGGTTCACGGAAAATACAATTTGTTCCTATTTTTACCCCCCCTACGCAAATATGAGATAAAACGTCTGCTATTGGTTAATGCGTAATGAAAATATGTAAAACGAATAGCTTTTCTTAATATTTTCAAGATATTATTTGGCATAGTGCAATGATTAATTTTTAATAATGTACATATAAATCACCCCAAATTTTATGCAACAAATTTGAAAAATACATTGAAAACATTTTTCGCATCAATCTATTTTTAGATATTCGCAAGAAGAATGCATTCGTACAAAGGTTAAAAATGAGAATGTCATTTTTACTCAGTTTTGGTGATATGGTTTTTACACACCTGACATAATCTTTTATATTAGATTTTTCGGCTGAATATATATGATTTTGTGTTAATTGATAAAATAATGATTTTTTCGCTAAATCAAAATTATTATTCGTTGATGATAGAGGATAAAATTCTTCAATAAATTGTATAAACGATTTATTGTAATTTGTTGATATATTCCTTTTTTTATTTTCTTTACTTCTTTTTATGGATATTCTGTAATACGCATCTGGTAAACTGTTTGTAACTATCTCGAATTTCACATTGGGATAAGATAAGGCTCTAATTACCATTTCTGGGTCTTGAAGCCGTTGAAAATCTTCGTTAAAACCGATTTTGTTTACAAATGTTTTCTTCCATATTGGACTTGTTGTTTGCCATAAACAATTAAGCCCCAAAAAAGAAGGTAATGGATCATCCGTGTTTAATTTAGTATGAAGAGTACTATTCTCTATATTCCCTATGAATTTATAGGTGTTAAAAACAGCAAAATCAAGATTAGGGTGTTCTTTCATATAAGCTACACGCCTTTCAATGCAATATGAAGCAAGCAAATCATCCGAGTCTAAAAATACCAAATATTCTCCTTTCGCATTTTCAATACCTATATTCCTACATGTATTACCGCCTTTCTTGCGCGAAGCAGGACGTTGAATAAAATGTACTTTTTCTGATGAAAATTCATTGACAACCATTCTACTTTCATCTGTAGATCCATCATCAATAATAATTATCTCCCAATCCTCATATGATTGATTAAAAACCGAACAAATCGTATCTTTTAATGTTTTTTCTCCATTAAAATTAGGTATTATAACATTAACTAAGCACATAAATGGATTTTGTATAAATATTTATATGTGGTATATTTTAGAATGAAGCCTTATCTTTTCAAATAATCGGATAAATTAATTTTACTTCCAATTTCCTCACAAAGTATGTTACTCATACTGCCACCAGTAAGAGCAGCAGGTGTGAAAGTAAATTCCCCAAAATACAGACGATTGTTAGCTTCATAGAAATCCAAACGTACAAAAGGAAAATCTGAAGCTAAATCATTGCATGCTTGAATCATCTTATTTAAAGTATGTGGTTGGGGTATATCCTTTGACAGAGTCTTTATTTGTGGATTTCTCCATTCATCATGCCGTATCCAATTCATATCGTAAAATGTCGAATTTGTATGATGGGTAACAGGATCCCTATCATAAAATACACCACAACAATAAGGTTTGCCATTAATGCAATAAAACTTATAATCAACCATTGAAGATGAGAAATCACAATCCGTTGGCAACATCTCCTCGGCGATAATACATGGTTTTATTGATAAATAATGTAATTCTACATTCTCATATCCAAATGGAGTTTTCAAATAACCTTGCATTTTTGAACGTAACAGTTCCAAATCTACCTGAGACTTATCTTTTATTACAAAAACGTCACCGCAACCATGATTCGTTTTAATAACGAAGCTTTTCGGTAATGAAGAGAAGTTTATATCTTTGGCATCATACCATACACCTAAAAATGGCACTAATATATCACCGTAGCCTTTGCCTTCTATAAATTTTCTGACTTTGTATTTATCTGCTAAATCCGTCCATATTCTTGTGTCACCATAGAATTGCATCCAACGTATTTTCTCATTCATTTCCGTTGGATTATCCCAATTTATTGAACGTCCAAAATTCTTTTTATATAACTTATTTGCCATCCACATGGGGTGTTTTTTCCCATACTCAAAATAGGCGTATTTATAAAGTCGGTAGATTGGATACAAACTATTTTTTATAAAAATCTTTATTCTATTATTCATAAAAATCAAACATTTAATTTTTGACTTTGATTTGGATGTTAATTGATTATTTTAAACGAGTTTTTAATCTATTCACCATACTCAATAATATTTCTTTTTCATCCGGTTTCAACCCAAACAAATATGTAGAAAGACATGTAACCACTATGGAAATACAACTTGTAACCAGAAACAACCAATTGCTTAAATAAAGACTTAGATAATAACAAATGCAAGCATTTATTATAATTGGTGGCAAGATTTGAATAAAAACATTTCGTAAATATTGAGTGATGGAAAGATTCACGCTAATATGTAAAAAAACGACTCTGGCGATTGCGCAAATAAATTCAAAGATTACGAATACAATCATGCAATCCAATGGTTGCCCACCTAATTTAAGTACAAGGAACATTACCGGCAATGTCAAGATTTTTATTGTTTGAATACTTATATTGTATATTTTAACATTACCTATGGCTTGATTTGCCGTATTAAGATTCATTGTTGCCAAATCTATCTGATTAGCAACGATAATGGCGATACAAAACATCGAAGTGTGTTCAGGAACATCCTTTAACCATAATTCCAAAATCGTAGGCATATATATGATTGCCGGTACGGCCACCATGCTCATCAATAAAAACGAAAACTTGCACGACATTTCACATAAACGAAACATTTTTTGCCGATTACCAGCACCTTCAGACTTTATAATTTGTGGATTTATTGCCGTTGTCAACGAATTTGAAAGGAAGCTAATCTGTCCGGAAATCTGTCCGCTAATTCCAAAAGCCGCATTTATGGCCGTTCCAAAAAAATTATTCAACAAGATTGCTGTTCCTTGAGTTCTACCTATTATACATCCTGTCCCGTAAACATTCCAACCCATAAAGGACAGCATATCTTTAAAAAGATTCCTGTCAAACGAGCGAAAAGAAAAATGCTTACATTCATCATATTTGCGTCTGCAATATATATAATAACAAATGAAATTCAGTATGACAATGAAAAACGACATTAATGAATACCATTCCAACTTATTAGCTGAGATCCATATAAGGGATAGGGCGACAGGTACTTTAAGAACGGAATCTATTATTTGAATAATCGATGAATATACCATGTTCTCACGAGCGATAAGTGCCGCCAAATAGGGGGTACTCAACAAATTAAAGAACAAACTACCCAGCATCAACCAATAGACATACTTAGCGGCTTCCAACCTATCTGGAGATATTTTAATAAGATACATGAAAACAACGTTGGTCAGCAATGCCAATATTCCGCACAAAAAGATTGCTATCGCAAATTGTGTGGTTACACTATTGTTGAAAATCTTTACAATCATCAGGTCGTCACCTTTCCCCTGGTAATAGGATAGATAACGCTGAATGGTCCGAGACAAGTTGTTCTGTATAAAAGCCAATAATGCTACGACCCCACCTATTAGACTATAAATGCCATAATCTTCAACACCAAGATTAGCCAATACCACACGGGACGTGTAAAGTGTGATTATGACAGAAATAATGGTACGGGCGTATTGAACCGAAGTATTTACGGCTACACGAGTAGAAGCTCTCATTTTTTATCTGTTTATCCTATCAGGACGGATTTCACGTTCTTCTTCAGCTTTTCATTTGTCAAATGCCTACAAAACCGCAGAACCATCCGCTCTTGTAAAAACGCCAATGAAATAGCCGAGAAATATACTATGATAAAACGAATCGGGGCATTTAGGTTATCTCCTAAGAAAGTAACTATTGGTATATGCCAAAGATATATCCATAATGTATGGGAACCGATGTATGCTGCAAATCCATCTAAACGTATCTTTTGTAACAGCCCCAGCAGTTGCTGACGTACAAGCCATAAAAACGACAGGCACATAAATGCATAACTCAAATAGTATAAATGCGGTGGATACTTGTATTTCCCAACCGGGACGAAACTTCCTTGCTCATGCCACATCATGATAGCCATAAGAATAAATATTATCGCAGTACCCCCCCGATTGTTAAAATCTGTTTATTTGAAACATTCTTAATATATGCCCCGTATGCGAATACAAGAAAGTACGAAAACGTCATAACCAATATGGTGTACGAATATGAATGGTTCGCGCCGCAAAGGAACTCATTGCATATCAAGCCTATTATCATTAGCGTATAAAAAGAGCGGGATGATAATTTTAAGATATGTTTTGTAGCTATCGGGGCGATTAAGGCCATGCACACAAAAACTCGTATAATCCACAAGTACCAGGGTGTCAATAGCGTAAAACACATTATCACATCGTACCAATCAGGTGATTCTCCTAAGACGCAGTATTTAAATCCGAACCACACAATTAGGAATATCCAACATGGCAAAACAAGGCGCTTGAATCTTTTAATACAATATGACTTATAATCATCCAGGCCGTGACTGCTTTTTGCAAAGCAATAAGCAGAAAGAAACACCATCATTGGAACATCAAAACTTCTTAATTGAGACCAAAATGTGGATGGTCGGATATGTACCAATACAATTCCGGTTAAAGCAAGCCACCTTAATACGTCAATGCTCAAGTCTCGCTTTCCGGCTTCTTTAGTTTCAGGCATAATATTATCGTATTGAACAACATTTCTTAATGTGATATTTCACGGCCTGCCATTTTCCGCGTAATCCGCCAAGTATATAACCAAATTTCGGTACTCTAAAAGCAAGACCTTCATTCAAACAATCCTTGCATGGATTACAATGACCGCATGGCATTCCAAAAACAGGCCTGTGGCAAAACCATGTTTTGTTAATCGTCTTCTTATATCCCCATTCCTTGTATTTTTCTATTTCATCAAGTTTGCTCATGTTCCACAATGTTGCCGGCAACAAAAGATCCTTGAATACTAAGCCGCCTTCATAAGAGCTTTTGGAAGGATCAACAAAATACGCGGAATACCCCCCCGCAAACTGTTATGAATATGAATTGATGTTTCTTTTTTTTGTATTAGAAGCTTTGCTTCTTTCGCTACATTCAATACCAACTTCAAGTTTCAGCCCGTTCTGTTTTGCGAACCTGGCTAAATAGTCGTATTGGCTTCCTAAAGCATACTTATCATTCAAAACTTTCCATGCATTGGTTATTTCGGAATCGTCCTTAATGTCTGAATCCATTACAACATTTACTGGAAGAAGTTTTGCTTTCGTGGCAGGATTTACCGCAATGTCATGTGAGATTTTCTTCATTGCATTTAGTTCCTGCTTAATAGAACCTCTTGTCTTATCCCAGATGTAATAAGGTTTTATTATAACAGGCAAGCGTGATAATTCCAACACCCTATAAGTGCTGTCTAATCCTCCCGTCCATAAAATATTTACTGTTTCCATAAACAATTGATTACCTTAAAACAATTTAATCCCTCTTGAAAATATCCCTCGTGTAAACCTTATCTTTCACGTCGTCAAGGCAAGAATCATAACGGTTAGCGATAATGGCTTGACTTTGTTGCTTGAATAAGTCTAAATTATTTACTATTTTACTACCAAAGAATGTGCTACCGTCTTCAAGAGTAGGTTCATATATGATTACTTCTGCACCTTTTGCCTTTATTCGTTTCATTACTCCTTGAATACTTGACTGGCGGAAGTTATCACTATTGGATTTCATCGTCAACCTGTAAACTCCGATGACACACTTCTTTTCTTCGTTCGGATTGAAATCGCCACGGTTGTAATAATCATAATAACCTGCTTTGTGAAGTACCCGGTCTGCAATGAAATCTTTTCTTGTCCTGTTGCTTTCTACTATTGCTTGGATTAGGTTTTCAGGTACGTCAGCATAATTGGCCAAAAGTTGCTTGGTATCCTTCGGCAAGCAATAACCACCATAACCGAAACTCGGATTGTTGTAATGAGTTCCGATGCGAGGGTCAAGACAAACGCCGTTGATTATAGCCTGTGTGTCAAGTCCTTTCATCTCAGCATAGGTGTCAAGTTCGTTGAAGTAAGAAACACGGAGGGCGAGGTATGTGTTGGCAAAAAGTTTAACTGCTTCAGCCTCTGTTGTACCCATGAATAAAGTATCGACATTTTCCTTGATTGCTCCTTCCTGTAATAATGCGGCAAATTCATGGGCAGCCTTATCCAAACGTTCATCACCTTCTGGGCGACCAACTATTATTCGGCTTGGATAAAGATTGTCATACAGGGCTTTGCTTTCACGGAGGAATTCGGGAGAGAAAATAATGTTGTCGGTATCCATCTTCTTCCTTATCATTTCAGTATAGCCGACTGGAATGGTACTCTTTATTACCATTATTGCATTCGGATTGACACTTTTGACTAATTCGATAACCTCCTCAACATGGCTCGTGTCAAAATAATTCTTTACCGGGTCGTAATTGGTCGGTGCTGCAATGACAACGAAATCAGCGTGAGAGTATGCTTTTGCCCCGTCAGTTGTTGCTGTCAGGTTCAAGTCCTTTTCTGCCAGGTATTTCTCGATATAGTCATCCTGAATTGGTGACTTACGTTGATTGATTAAGTCAACTTTTTCGGGAATTACGTCTACTGCCGTTACGTGATGATGCTGGCTGAGAAGGGTCGCTATACTTAGACCTACATAACCAGTTCCAGCTACTGCAATTTTTGTGTCTTTGTTCATATTATTTTGTGCTAATTATATCTTTTTATTTTTACAAAGAATTGAATACACCTACATTCACAATATTACATGATTCCGTATATTTGTAAAGCCTATTATTTTGAGCTAAGGGAATGTTCAGGAACGAGCCAATTCAGAAAGTCAAGAATGTTCGGTTCGTCAGTATAGAAGCCGTTGATGTCCTTCTCGAATCCCCCGTAAAGGTCTTGATAAAGGGTGTATCTTTTTCCGAACTTTGTGATGAAGGACTTATGTTTTGAATCTTCTTTCTCATCTTCATATATGTCATTCCAGAAAACAAAGCTGTCCCACAAATCAAAGGCATCCGTTTTCCACCATACTACAGGGCCATTTATGTATGTTTTCCCGAGGTATGTAACAAGCTGGCCGACAAAACACATATCCTCAATCTTCTTCTTTGAAACTCGGGCAGGAAATATGACATCAATGGTGGTATTGTCCTTTTTCATTACCGTAACTGTATATCCGTCATCTTTGCTTTCAAACGGCAGGTATGAATCTAACTGCATGGGCTGGACAGTTTTAAGGTTTGATATCACTTCCCTTCCGTCTTCATCCATCTTGAAACTCTCCGATATTCTTGAAAGTAATGTACAGCCTTCCTTGTCATGCCAGTTGAAAGCCAAGTCGGATTCAAGCATTTCTTTTGCCTTAACTTTATCACCATCAACAAGTTCCAGGAATGCGTCTTTTCTGTATTGGAGGTTGGGATATATTCTCTTTACTGTCTTGTCCTGAATGGCGAAATACAAAGCCACATCCTTCAAGCGTTGGAAATCACCTGACAAAATATTCTCTTTCACCCATAGTTTCATGCTGCTTTCGGGTGCATTGGAGATTGCTTGGGTAAGGGTATTATAAAGTAGGTCCGTGTCTTTTTTGTTAACCCCTAATTTGTCAATCCAATAAAAAGCCATGTTACCCAGACTCCTGTACATGACTTCATAAGTGCAGCCTATACTTACGGAGGCGGCATCTTCAACAAGCATAACCAATTGTAGCAGGTAATATTCGTTCATGTTTCTGGTACCCCTTTTTGCAATATCATAAAGTTGCTTGTAGACACCGTAATAAAAAGCCACATCACCATCTACATTCATGGTCGGGTGATGAAGTTTCTGCCACCTTTTCTTGAATATGGCTTCAGAAGTTATGGTTATATTTGAAGATTGGTTGTTATGCCGCTTTTTCACTGTCTTGCATCCTTAATTTCATTTTTTACCTTTTCACTCCCTCACCTTTTCACCTTTTTATATATGCAGCCAAACAGTTCTGAGATATCTTCTCCAGACAGCAAGGTGAGTGGTAGTGTTTATTTCTTTACAGATGTCGGTACAGGTATTTATAAGCTCATCTTTTGCTTCATTAATGTCGGCTTCTGATATTTTTGTTATAGCCATTACATTGAGCCTGTCTTCACCGACCATGAAATCCTTAACCGCTTTTACACTTGATTTTGCGTCGGTAAGAATATTATATAAGGTAGGGGCATAATTGTGGAACGACTCTATCAGCTTTTCCTTGCTTACCTCTCTTTCAGGATTTTCAGGTTTGTTTGTCGCTTGTATTTTTGTCCCCTTCACCAATTTCTCGTTAGCCTTACCAGCTGTCATAAAGTATTCGGCCAAGAAATAATCCCAGTTTGCAAAGAGGGTAAAACTTTCTTTGTCCTTGTCTTGTATTATTCCAACGTGGGCATAATAAGTGGTGGTAATCGTCCCTTCCTCTTCCTTGCTTGGATAATACACTTGCTCCGTTATATCTACTTTCCTTATTATCTCGGTGAAGTTGGTATGTTGTATCTTGGTTTCGTGTTGGTCGTCTTCAAATTCGACACCGGGAGTAGGAGTAAGGAATGGCCTGATTACGAGTTTATTCCAGTTGGCTTTCACATAACCCGGATTGTCTTTCTCATAACGGATTAAATTCAATATCAGCTCGGCGTTCTTCGTGTCAAGTTTAGCAAACCTTTGACTTAACTCTTTGTGTCCTTTATTATACAGGCTTTTACAGAAATCAACCAACGAGGGCTTGAATGTTAGTTCGTCGACAAATTCATAAAGCATAGGAAGTGTCTTTCCACCATAACCACAACCTTGAATCAGGCCTATCAACAAATCAACAGCCCTTTCCTTGATTGTCCCTAATGTCTGCTTATCACCCTCGGCATTGTGAACCCTTACTACATGAAAGTTCCAGATGTTGGGTATTGATACAGCCAAGTCCAGTCCCTTAATGTGATAAACCAACCTTTTGTCACGCCTGAATTTAGTGATGTATCCTTCCGTTCCTGCAAGTGGCCCATCGATGACTTTTACAATGTCGTTCGGCTCGTTTGTCTTGGGGTTGAATGCATAGTCGGTGTAAGGCCGTTCAAGGGGAATTGCAGTTTCGGGGTAGTTCTCGTTATAGTCCTTGAACTTCCTCATCTGCGCCTCGGGTATCGTGGAAAGCGTAGCCCTGCTTTCGGATGGACGTTTACGGTTGACCCTGATAACCGCATTCGGATAGTAGTCACGTATGAAACCAGCCAGTGCATCATGGGTGGCAAGCACGAACACATAACCATCGAAAAGGGGCAGCTTGCATTTCCTTTCCGCAATTCGTACATCAACCGTAGTATGCGTTGGACAATAAGCCTCCAATATATTGCCTACCTTGTCCTTGTTTTGCCTGACAAGATCGCAAAACTCTTTTTCACGCCCGGGTCTTGTCCTAACGACGAACCAATGGAAATCCACACGGTTGAGTTTGTCTTTAGGCATACGCTAATCCAATGGTCTTAAGAGATTTGGCAAATTAAGGTGTTGGGTAATAAGTAAGCGTTCTTTGCCGCCTGAACATTCTTCTTGCTACCCTCATGACAATCGCATGAAAGTTCTGAAATACCTTTTCAAGATAAGAATATGCGTCTTGCAACTGATTTTCATTGCATTCGCTTGCATTATCTTTCAGGCGTAACGGCAGTATCCCGGACGAAACTCAGCAGCGATTACCTACCGTTGTTATGTGGTGTGACGAACAAAGCGTTGCAGGCTTCATTTTTTTTCATTTCCATACCACAAAATTCCTTGTTGGTTCCTTAATTTAGTTCTTGTTTCTATGGAGGAGTTTATCACCGCTTTATAAGTATAAAACCTCCAATCCGCTGCAAAGATAGTAAAAACAGCCGATTTAAAGTACTTCTGGCCGACTTTTTTGATGAAATTTTATCCTTGATGTTTGACTAAAACATGCATTGTTTGACTAAAAACGAATAACTCATAAACTAAGGTATTGATATTAAGCATTTTACAAAATATCACCGCTTCATACTTATAAAACAGCCACGTTAATCAAACATCGAGCGTATGAAGTTGAAGAGTGTAGAACAATCCGGTTGCTTGATGTATTCCGAAACGATGTAGTCAACAGAATACTTGTGTATAATCCGGAAATACAGTGTACCATTCCTTGCCCTCTACGGTTGATGGGCGAAACTTTATCCTTACCGATGCCATATACCTTCGTTCTAGTCGTTAATTATCCGTTATTTTACTAGTCGTTTTAAAGTGTTCTGCAAAAGGCCGTCAATTAGTTTGTAAAAGGCCATCAATCACCACTTAAAAGACGGCTAATCGAAATGCAAAAGACCGTGAATTGAAACCACTCCCCATCACACTTGTCTGGAGAATGACAGGGAGAGGCCAACATTGCAGTCTTCATCCACGTTCAATCATCCCAATCACAACCGTTCTTGATTACGTCGAACAACAAATCCTTGTAAATTTTTGATTGCCGTGAAATCGTCGTATGTCTTGAACTATATGGCATATTCCGGACTTGGAGCAACTTGTTTGACCTGTGGGTCTTGAATGTTTATCATTTCGTCATTTCTCTGATTATCAATAAATTACATTAAACAAACAGTTCCCGTAAGGACAAGGCAATGGCTTAGCAAGAAAAAGTCGCCCTCAATCCTGCCTTACAAATCAATGTAAGTATGCCATGCCTTGTTTTTCAGCTACGGTCCTGTACTATTCCACAGCAGCCTTGCTTTTCTTGCGTGTTTTCCGTGTCCGTGAAGATGTTGCAACCTCCGCTGCAACCATTGCGTCGTATTCGTCGCTTGCCTTTTGTGCTAAACCGGTGAAATCCTGCTCCTTACCATCTGTTTCCACAGCCTGTAAGAACAGCATCCATTCCTTCTTCAGGCATTCGGTCTTTTTGTCCACCGTATCCTCATCCATGGCGGCCTTCATCTTCACTTCTGGAATTGACGTTATGAACAGCAAGAGCAGATGCATAGTGCTGGCCTTACTCTCGTCTACAACGGAATTGTAGGCAGAAATCATCATGTCAATGATGGCACTGTTATGCTTCATCTTCGGTTCGTGCCTGCAACCCACCTGTATGGCCCTGCGGATTTTGTCGCCACGCTCTATTTCCGCCTGTGTACCCCTCAACTCGTCGGTCAGGCTTCCCTCCAGCACTGCCTTCTCAAGTTTTGCTTTCTTGTAGCCGTCAGTAAGCTTGTATATTTTCCATGCCCCACGGGTTGACATACCATCCTCTGCAACACACTTGTTCACCCTGCTTATTACTGTATCATCACCGTCACTCATGGATTCGACGAAGCGCTTGGTGTCGTTGCAGGTCCATCTCTTTACAATCAGGTTGCGTTCAGCCAGTACGGATCTTACGTCTGTCCCTTCAGGTATGGCAATTTGCTTGACCCCAGCCTTCACGGGAACAGCCTTCGTGCTTGCGTCGGAATAGTACAGTTCCAGGGCCTCGTTCCTGTGCTGACCATCAATGATTGCATAGCAGTATTCAATGCCTTCGGTCTGCAATGTCAGCTTGTTTCCATCCCTGTCGTGCAATGCGATCCCATCCTCCAGCAAGTCGATAGCCTGAAGCACGGATATGTCGTCGAACATCGTGTGCACACGCTTAAAGGACTCTTTCAGGTTCTTAACGTGGGACTTCGATATTTTGCGGTTGTCGTCAATATACACCAATTTTAGCCCAGCTTGGTAAAGCTCCATGTAGTCCACAGACACCCCGTTGCTCAATGCGACCATCAACTTTTGCCTTAGCTCCTCGCTTTGAACAATATTGATGCCTCCAAGGGGCTTTGTTTCTGATACATCCTGACGCAGCATACCTGTCTGTGCGCCACAGTTACCAACAGGCGTGACGCTACCCTGTGCCATAAGGCTGTTTTCAATACTCCCGGCCGCTGCGTAAGCGGTCTTTCTTTCTACTTCTGTCTTCATTTTTTATTTTCATTATTGTTGAAAATTAGATTCTCAACGTCCGACTTTTTATAAAAGGACTTTCGTCCACACTTGATATTACGGAGATAGCCTGATTTGTTCCACCGCCACAACGTGCTCTTGGACACTCCAAGCATTTTAGCTACTTCATCCGGGGTAAGATAGGTTTCCTGACCCCTCTCAGCCCTTCCCATCGCCCGACCTTCTTCTATTAATGACAGGCCGAACTCTTTCAAGTCACTTATTCCGACCGTAATACTTATATTATTACTGCCATCGGAAATCAAATCTGTTATTGTCATTTTTTTACTTTTTAAAAATAAACTTCGGCCCTCACCTCTGTTTAAGGATTATCCTTGGTGATACCATTTCCCAGGTAGCCAACGATGAAACAGAGACACCGCTGGTCGCAAGGGACGATGCAAAGGTAAGACGGACTTGATATAAAAATATATGTAAACGCTTGATTTCTGGCGAATGGTTATATAACGTTATGTAACCGTTATAAATCTTAGTTTATTGGAGTTTTGTACAATAGACAAACAAAAAAGCCGCACTCCTTTTCGGAATACGGCTGTAATAAAATCTTGGTGTATTAAATTGGGGCTATTGAGGCATTACATCTTGTCAATGACGTTTTTAAGTATATCGTCGTCAATGTTGCGGTATCTTGCAAAAGCCTTGCTGCCTTCAACATGACCGGACATCTTGCCTACTATGTTCGGGTCTGACACATATTTATATGCATTAGCGACAAAGGTCCTGCGTGCAATATGGCTGCTTGCTATCTTGTTAATCGGACAAAGCTCCATCTCTCCGGTCTTTGGATTACGTACTTCCACTTTACGGATTATCCCTGCAATGGTAAATATCTCCTTTATGGCTTCGTTGTACTTAACTTGTGAAATGAAAGGGAACAAACGTCCCTGTTTATCAACACCTTTGTATTTCTTAATCAACTCCGCGGCCAATGTACGTAGTGGAACCCTTGCTTGTGTGGCGTCCCCTTCATCTTTCGTTTTATGCGGCGTATATACCAGCACTCCGTCGGTTATGTTGCCCATAGTCAGTTTCATGAGGTCGCTGACCCTGCAACCTACGAAGCAATGAAACACGAATATGTCCCGCTGTGTTTTCAAATGCTCGGTCGGCATGTCTGTTTCCGCAATCTTGTCGCGCTCATCCGATGATAAATAATAAGGCGTACCGTATCTCTCTACACCTATCTTAACACCGTCGAAGGGTCTATTCTTGGTTTTGCCCTCATCGTAACACCATGAGAAGAAACTCCTTAGTTTTTTCATCAGGGTTATTATAGTATTGTTGCCACGTACCTCTATATCCAAACGTCCCCTTCTTATACCGTTGGGCTGTTCCTTTATCATCTTGGCATACTGTTTCGGATATCTTTCCGAGAGCGCCTTTTCATTTTTCAGGTAGTCGCGGAAATCCTCAATGTCATCCTTGGTCACGTCGTTTACGTTGAAAGTAAAATCCTTACGCTTACCCATGGTCTGCTGGAACTTAGTGAACCTCCATATGTCACGTTTCAACACCTGCATGCCTCTTTCCCTGTCATCACTGAACTCCTTTTCCTTGAGGAACTCGTCAAACAGTTCAAAGAAAGTCTTATTCCGTTCTATCTCTTCGGGTGTCATGTAATTCTCTGGATGAAAGAACCTGTCGACAACCATTTTCAGCCAATCATCCTTCAAGTCTGTCTTTTCAGCCGACTCATAACACTTGAATATGAAATTCTTAAGGTCGTTTATGGTCTTTTGCTTCGCTTTTATATCCTCACGTTCACTGTTGCTGATAATGCGTTGTTCGTTAATAACAATATCCCCGTTCTGTCGCAACACATAACCGTTCTTTAATGCGTTGCCTTTTGTTGTTGAGCTTATTGTTTTCTTGGGCATCTTGATACCTGATTCGACAGTCTTGCCCCAATCAATCTCGTACTCAAAATATTTAGGGTCTATGTATACGCCGCTCTTAGCACGAAGATTGAATTTCTTGCCGTTGTAGAACCTTAGCAGTATTTCACTCTTTCCGTTGGTGAGTTTCTTGCTTGACAGTCTTAATTCTATTTGTGCCATAACGTAAAGATTTTTGACAACACAAAGGTACGAAAAACCATACTTAGAGGCAAATATTTTTGGCGTCTTTTTGGCGTCCTTTATGAAAATGAATGAAAATTGGCGTCTTTTTGGCGTGCAACACTATTTAACAAAACAGGCATAACACATTGATTATCAGACTTGTTTATTTTATTCGATTGCATTCGATTTTATTAAAATGCGCCCTTAATATTCCCAACGGGGTCACAACCGGCCGCCAATGCAGTATTACATTGCATTGGCGGCCGATTGTTTAATGCAGTAAGTACGGCAGACTACATGCTCTCAACTGTCACCGGCATGACGAAAGACGGTCTTTTACAAGACAAAAGGGCACCTTTTAGGCTCCAAAAGGCGGCATATCGGAAGGCAAGAGGCGGCATATTGGAAAAGCGCTGACCACCAGGCACTTACATGTTCAGCACAAATCACTGTGGCAAAGCAGCTTTCGGGGCGAGTATCAACGACGGCCGCGGCGGCTGCCTGAGCCATGGCGGACATGGCAAAAACCGGTAATGGCATGACCGGAAAACCGTGTAGAACCGACCAGCATGCAAATATGGCAGCCGCGCCTTCAAGCCACGAGGATGCAGCTAACCACGCCGTAACAAAATTCTCACATCCACGAGAGTGAAAAAATTGTCCTTTCGCTTCGCTTAACCGAAATTTTGCACTATCTTTGCAGGCGCAAAACAGAAATATAAAAACTTATATGGACGATTATCACGCGGAAAAGATGAACTTGTAAGGTGAGGAGGTATGCTTGTACAGACGGTCCTCCCCACTTGACGTAACATTTTTTGGAGGATTGCAAATGAGAACATACTGGAATACCAACAAGGGCTTAAAGCAGATCGGCCAGTGGGAGCCTAACTGCTGGATACAAGTGACATGTCCAACCGAAGACGACCAGCGAATGCTGGAAGAAGAATTCAAGATTCCCGACTATTTCCTTTCAGACATCAGCGATAACGACGAGCGCGCGCGTTACGAGTATGACGACGGCTGGATGTTAATCATCCTGCGTATCCCGTTCGTCAAGGAGATACGTTCGCGCACGCCGTACACGACAGTTCCGCTCGGCATTATCCATAAGCGTGACGTCACGATAACGGTGTGCTTCCACGAGACTAACATGATGATAGACTTCGTAAGCTACCAGCAGAAACGCGGCGAAGGCTTCACGGACTACGTTGACATGATATTCCGCCTGTTCCTCTCGTCGGCCGTATGGTATCTGAAGCGCCTCAAGCAAATCAACAGTCTTATTGAAAAAGCCAAGCGCAACCTTGACCGCGAGGTGAACAACGAGTCGCTCATAGGCCTGTCGCGCCTGCAGGACTCGCTGACTTACTTCATCACGTCTATACGCGGCAACGAGAACCTTCTTGCCAAACTGAAGTTCAAGCTACAGGTGGACGAGCTCGACGCCGACCTTATCGAAGACGTAAACATCGAGATGAGCCAGGCGCGCGAGACTACCAACATTTACTCGGACATTCTCGAATCAACGATGGATACGTACTCAAGCATTATCAACAACAACATGAACACCGTAATGCGTACGCTAACGTCCGTATCAATCATCCTCATGTTCCCCACCCTGATAGCCAGTATCTTCGGAATGAACCTCATCAACGGAATGGAAAGCAATAAGTTCGGTTTCCTTATCGCAATAGTAGTATCCGCGCTGATTTCTGGTATCTCGTGGTGGATTTTTCGCCATAAACGGCTCATTTAGACAGAAAAGTCCATTTTTTTCAAAATAGTTTAGGCGTTTACAATATTTTTAATTAAGTTTGCACACCTATTAGGATAGTTAACAAACCGCCATGCCGCCAGTGCGTAAACACCGGCAATGCGTGTGCTAAAGGCTAATATATAATAAGGTGAAAGCCCGCTGACGGCGCTTAACCGAGCCCCTTACGACAGCACGCAGACCGGCAACAGCAGAGGCCGGACATGGCAAACGTAAAAACGAAAACCGATTCATGAACTAATAAAAAGGTTATATGATGGACTCTCAAGAAATGACTCTCGGTCAAGAGCGTACAGAAGAACAGCTGAACGTCACGCCAGGTGACAACGGCACCGTGGAAAACATCAACACAACCCCGGCGGACATGGCAGAAGACATCGCTACGGCCGCAGAGGCAACAACGGAAGACCAACCTGCCGGAACTGACGCCCCGGAACAAAAGAAAGTGTATAAAAACAAGAAAGAAGTAATAGCAAGGCTTAAGGAAATAGCCCACGAAGACGACAATCCGAAGAAAGACGAAGTGGACTACCTCAAGACCATCTTCTACAAACTACACTTCGCCGAGCGTGAAGCAGACATGAAAGCCTATATTGACGGCGGAGGAGACCCCGCTGAATACAAGGTCGTACCCGATGAAGACGAAGAGGAATTCAAGGCAGAGATGAGCGTCATCAAGGAAAAACGCGCAAAGATATTCCTTGAGCAGGAGAAGGAGAAACAAGAGAACCTGACAAGAAAGCTCGACATCATCGAGAAAATAAAAGCCATGCTCACGTCGCCTGACGAGGCGAACAAATCATATCAGGACTTCAAGAAACTGCAGCAGGAATGGAAAGAAATAAAACTCGTTCCGGCAGAAAAGGCCAACGAGCTGTGGCGTAACTACCAACTTTACGTAGAACAGTATTACGACCTGTTGAAACTAAACAATGAAGCCCGCGAATACGACTTCAAGAAAAACCTTGAAATAAAGACACGCCTATGCGAAGCGGCCGAGAAGCTGGCTGACGAAAGCGACGTTATAAGCGCCTTCCACCAACTGCAGAAACTGCATCAGGAATACCGTGAGACAGGACCTGTTGCCAAAGAGTTGCGCGAGGATATGTGGGCACGCTTCAAGGCAGCCTCTACCGTAATAAACAAGCGCCACCAGCAACACTTCGAGGAGCTGCGCGCCAAGGAGGAAGACAACCTCACAAAGAAGACCGAACTCTGCGAGAAAGTAGAAAACATAGCTAAGGATGAAATAAAGAACGCCGGCGACTGGGACAAGAAGACAAAGGAAATAATCGCCATACAGGCAGAATGGAAAACGATAGGCTTTGCCCCCCAGAAGATGAACGTCAAGATATTCGAGCGCTTCCGCGCCGCATGCGACGACTTCTTCGGCAAGAAGGCCGAGTTCTTCAAGAACATGAAGCAACAGTTCTCGGAGAATATAGAAAAGAAGAAAGCCCTCGTTGAACAGGCGCAGGCACTGCAAGACAGCACCGACTGGAAATCAACAAGCGATAAGCTTATAGCCCTGCAGAAAGAATGGAAAACCATAGGAATGGTACCAAAGAAGCAAGGCGACAAGTTATGGAACGATTTTCTTACAGCATGCAACCACTTCTTCGATGCACGCAACAACGCAAACGCAGGCACACGTAACGAAGAACGCGCCAACCTTGAAAAGAAACGTGACATCATCAAACAGCTCGAGACCTTGGCCGACAACCCTGAAGGCAACGTACAAGAGCAGGCACGTGAGCTTATCGACCAATATAACGCCGTAGGCCACGTACCGTTCAAGGAGAAGGACAACGTCTACAAAGAGTATCACGACATTCTTGACAGACTATATAAGGAGCTAAATGTTACCACGGCACGCCGTCGTCTGGACAAGTTCAGGAATAATCTGAAGAACGTGGCAGAGAAAGGTTCAGATGCACTTGACAACGAACGGGCACGCCTGATGCGCCGATATGAATCACTGAAGCAGGAAATCCAGACCTACGAAAACAACATCGGCTTCCTCAGCGCGTCAAGCAAGAAGGGCAACAGTCTTATCGACGAGATGAACCGCAAGGTACAAAAGCTGAAAGACGACATGAACCTTGTACGAGAAAAAATAAAGGCAATAGACGCCGAAAACAACGAGTAACAATACACTAATACATTAAGGGTTAAGACAACATGGACAAAAAAGCCGAAAGGCGCATGTTTCTTAACTCTTAATTTTTATAAATACAATAATCATTTTACGACTTGAAACAGGTTATTTTACTGGCATTCGCCATATTGAGCGGCACCATCGGCACATATTCGCAAACCATGAAAGAGTGGCGCGACTCGCTTGACGTAATAAACAAGCAGCTTGCCAACAACCCAAGTTCAACTGACCTGCTGCTCTGCAAGGCAGCAGTAAACCTGCAACTGCTCAACTGGGACGACGCAATAGACGCATGCAGGAAAGTGCTTGACAATGACAACAGCAACCTGTCAGCATTATTCTACCGTGCATACGCCAATAACAGCCTGCGCCGTTACGACCTTGCTAAAAACGATTACGAACGGCTTGTAAGCATGGCTCCCGACAATCTTGAAGCCAGATTAGGCCTGGCCTATACTTATGTCAAGCTGGAACGCCAAAGAGATGCTCTCGACCAGCTAAACAACTTGGTTGAAATGCATCCGGACAGCAGCATTGTCTACGCGGCAAGAGCAGAACTCGAAAAGGACATGAAACAATATGACATCGCACTTTTCGACTTTGACGAGGCACTGAAACGTGACCCCGCAAACCGCGAATGCACCATATCGAAAGTGGAAATACTGCTGATGCGCAACCGCAGGCGTGAGGCAAAAGAGGCCTTGGATAAAGCAGTGAGCAGCGGAGTGCCGCGCGGCCTGCTCCTTGAATGGTACGACAAATGCAAGGAATGACGGCGTTTATCCTGACCACATAAACACCGATACGCAACATCCTGCGCCGAACCGTGTTCAATAAAGCAATGAAATAACACATACCAATATCTTTACCTAACAACAAAAAACACATAACCTTATGAAGTCTTTGTTTATTTTAGCCGCCTGCATTGTAACCACATGCCTTGGAGTGACGGCAAGAGACGTGAACAACATCAAGCCACGGATAATCGTCAGCACTGACATAGGCGGCACGGACCCCGACGACAATCAGTCGATGACACATTTCCTGATGTACAACAGCCAGTTTGACATTGAGGGAATAATATCCTCCGCGTCATACGGCCCCGGCTCGAAGGAAGAAATCCTACGCATGATCGACATATACGAAGCCGACTACGAGAAGCTGAAAAAGCACGACAAAGACCTGCTGGCACCGCAAGAATTACGCAAGCTGTGCAAACAAGGCCGGCGCGGACTTGCCTCTTACAAAGGGTACGATGACAAGACGGAAGGCTCGGAATGCATTGTAGAATGCGCACGCCGCAGTAGCGACAGGCCGTTATGGATACTGGTATGGGGCACATTGGAAGATGTGGCCCAGGCACTGCACGACGCTCCCGACATCAAGGACAAGATACGCGTGTACTGGATAGGCGGCCCGAACAAGAAATGGGGAGTAAACAGCTATGCATATATCGCCGAGAACTTTCCCGACCTTTGGTTTATCGAGAACAACGCGGCATACAGAGGATTCATTAGCGACAACAATGTCCACGACAAATACAACACCGGCTACTACGACGCGGCAATAAAGGGAGCGGGACAACTTGGCAAGGACTTCAAGAATTATTACAAAGGAATAGTAAAGATGGGCGACACTCCGTCGCTGCTTTACATGATGGACGGCGACCCGAACAATCCTTTCAAGGAATGCTGGGGCGGAAGTTTCGAGAACATATACGAAAGCCCGCGAACCGTCTTCAACCATATCCCCACCGTAAAGGATACCGTTGCCGTATATTCCGTTATGGAACTGATGTTCAAGGGACCGGTGCTTGACGCTTCGGAAAAGGGCAAAAAGTACTTCACCATGCGTGTTGACAAGCAAGACTGGGACGGAGTGTACCTCGGCGACGGCACATATGCCGTAAGATATTCGCCCAAAGCACCCGCCGTATTGACATTCACAACACAGTCGAACATCAAGGAACTAAACGGCCTTAGCGGCACTTTCGTAGTAAGCGGAGCATGGCCGGGCAAACCGACGAAGCTCGGTTACAAACTCGGAGACCACTGGTATTCAGACAAACAGGCCCCAGAGCTCTTCGACGGGCCGTGGCAAGGCGTCAAGACTGTATCTAAATGGAGAAACGAAGTACTTGACGACTGGGCCGAAAGATGGGAATGGCTCAGTGAGTGAAAAATAAGAATTAACAATGAAAAATTAAAAGTGAAAAATCCAACGGCATTATTGTTTATGTAAGCCGCTGGATTTTTCACTTTTAATTTTTCATTGTTCACTCAACAAAGCAATTGTATTTTTTTACTTTTATCTTTTCACTTTTATTTTATTCCGCTTTCGTTATCCTGAGCAAGAGATACGGCAGACCGGGCAGACGCACCTTGTCGTGGTGCTTGTCGTACACCCTGTCGCCCACGGGAGCGGTCGTCTCGAACGTGTCGGGATATTGCGTTACGGTCATGTTCCACGTGTCCAGTATCTCCACCTTAAACTTCTGTCCTTCCTTCAGGCGGGGATACGGGCCGTTCTTCACGGGCAGGTCGAACGTCCATTCATGCGAGATTCGCTTTCCGAGATACACGATATAATAATTCTCCCCTGCCGACGACGTGTACGGATCCCAACTGCTGTCGCTGAGCTGCATAGGATCGGGCATGGCGTCGAGCACGGAGCGCATGAACTTTATGCGCTTCCAAGCCTCGCCCTGGAACTCTCCGCCCACGGCAAGGAAGTCACGTACGTAGTCGGTCGGGCTGTCCTGGTAACACTCTCCGTGCGTTACGTACGTGCCGGCAACGAGTCCCTGCCACATGCGGTGCAGCATTTCCTCTCCGCTCAGGCTGCCCCAGCGGTTGCGCATGTTGCCCTCATAGAGCACTTCATCGAATATCACGGGCTTCTTATAGATGTTCCTTACGATTGCGGCACGGCCAAAATCCTCGACGGGGGCCTGGTCCTGCACGCTGGCATGCGTGTAAACGGGCTCCCAGTACTTGTAATACTTGGCCGTGTGGCTGTGTATCGAGAGCAGATGGCCGTACGGGTCGCCCTCGTCTACGGTGCGTGTAATGCTGTCCCAGTCGGCAATGGTGAGGTGGCGCATGAAATCATACTCATTGGCCAACGACCACCACACGTTGCGGAAGGCTCCAAGGCGTGCCGTAACGTAAGCGGCGTAACGCAGGTTGACGTCCATAGGCATCTTGTCGAAGTCCCAACGCCCGTCGTCATAAGGGTGGAACAGCACGAGGTCTGCCTCCACGCCGATGGCCGCAAGGCTGTCTATGCATCGCTCGACATGGTCGAAGTATTCGGGATTAAAGCGCGTGTAGTCCCACTCGAAATGCGTCTTGCCGTCCTCGCCGCGGCTTTTCTTTTTCAATTCAAAGGGATACAACGCAGGCTCGGGGTACCCGAAGTCGAAGTTCTGCACAACGAGCAGCATTCTTACCTTGTTGAATCCAGCCTTGTCGAGCGACCTTATCGTGCGAGCGGGATAGTCGCCGCCGGCGTGCATCCAGTCGTACGACGTTGTGCCAACGGGGTAATAGCGCTTGCCGTCGGCATACTTGAATCCGTAAGTACCGTCCGTTGTCACGGGGCCGTGGTTGTCCTTGCCGGGCGCCACGCATGTAAACGAGCCTTCACGCCCGTCGAGCGCGGCCACGGCAGAACTTGTCTTGTATGTCCATCTGCCTTGTTTTACGGGCATGAAGCGCACCTTGTAAACACCGTCACCGTCGTAAAAGCCTCGCACGGTGAACGTAGTGTCGGGCCCCGAGAATGTCGCCGTAAGGGCAACGTCAAACGGATTGCCCTTTACATCGGCTTTAAACGAGGCCTCAAAGCGCCCCCAACGTTCAACTTCAGCCTGCGCGCCGGCCGTCAGCCAGCATGCCGCAAGCAGTAATATAACGAAAAGTTTTCTCATGTCTTGATATTGATTTTAGGTTTGTTGCTGTATTAATACAAGCCGTCAGGACGTATTCTGCAAGGCGGGAATCGACCGCCACCGAGGCATTTCACCGTCCCTTCGTAACTCATTGATAATCAACGGGGTTACAAAAGGCCATCTTTTGGCTTCTAAAAGACCGTCTTTTATCTTGCAAAAGACGGCCTTTTGCAATGCGTTTTGCCGTCAATCGGAATGTCACAGGTCGAGGTTGGTCAGCCTGAAGTCCGTCACCTCCACCTCGCCTTCACCTCCGGCGTATATTCCTGGGCGCAGGAAAAGGAATCCGTACACCGTATTATGGTGAACTCCGGATACGTCGAAACCCCATGGGAACTTATGCCATGTCCTGCCGTCGGCGCTGTACCATGCCGTCAGCACGTTGGCGTCGTTACGCATGCGCAGCCACATACAGCCCTCACGGTTAGCCTCCGGACATTTAGACGCAGCCCGGCTGACCTGTCCACGGCGGTATCGGAGAAGGCCGTCACGGTCGAAACCGAACCCGAAATGATAACGCTCGTCGTAATAGTCAACAAATCCGGCCGACGATTTGCCGCCTTTCAGCCTGAGGCATGCCTCAACCTCATACCTGTGAGCGCTCGTTCGGGCGAGCAGCGGAGAGCCTTCGGCGGGCGAAACGCCCTTAGGCACGAGCCTCAACGTATCCTGCCCGATGTAGAAACGCTCGCTTATATTATGCTCACGGCACGTCTGCCATACGAAATCCGACGCCGTGGCAACCTTCTGTCTTGCAGGCACGGGCAACGATATGGCGCCCTCTTTCAGCCGCAACCATCCGTCTTTCAGTTCCAATTCACGCAGAAGCGTCTGTCGGCCCAACGTCTGGTAACCGTTCTCGTATGCGTGGAAAATCATGAACAGGCGGCCGTCCTCGGTGTCAACCACCGAGCCGTGTCCCTTGCTCCACCACGTTTCGTCACGCGACTGCGTGCGCAGCAGCGGGTTGAACGGCGCGTTCTCCCACGGCCCAAGCACGCTCTTGCTACGCGCCTCAACCACCATGTGGCTTGTAGGAGGGCCTGCCGTGCCGCCCTCGGCGGCAAACAGGTAGTAATACTCCCCTACTTTCTTGATGTTAAGGCCTTCCATGGATATGCTCTCGATGTCGTATTCATCAGGTATCTCCCATCCACGGTACACGTTCACGGGCTCGCCAACGATAGAACAGCCGTCGGCCGACAACAGATACATGTCGCCAGAGCTCATCAACAGATATCGGCGCCCGTCCGCGTCAACCACATGCTCTGGGTCGATACCTCCTACATGCAGGTCAACGGGTTTGCTCCACGGCCCCGAAGGGTCGTCGGCCCAGGTTACCATACTGGTCTTGCCGTGGTCGCCGAGAGTCGGAAAATAAATGTAGAAACGGCCGTCAACGACGGTGATGTCTGGTGCCCACACGTCTCCCGTAAACTCATTGAGCGCAACAGAGCACGGGGTCCAGTCAACAAGGTTGGCCGACTTGTAGACAACAAGCCCCGGAGTATAGACAAACGAGGAATGAACAAGGTAATATTCCGAACCATGACGCACAATGGAGGGGTCGGAATTGTCGCCTTCGAGAATGCGCACCGTGGTCAAGCTCTCGTCTATCGGTTCTCCGGCCGAAGCCTCCCACAGAGGACATGACGCTATAATGGCCGACGATATAAATAATGCAAGAATGTTTTTCATGACGTTAAGCAAATTGATAAAAATAAAACGGAAAAGGCTGCGCAGGCACACTGCCCCGCATACAGCCTTTTCCGCATTAAAGTTTAACCCATATTCAAACAATTACTCCTGTGCCAGTCCGTAGCCGTTGGTCACCTTTCCGTTAGAATGGCTCAACACCTCGAACGGTATCGGGAAGTAATATCTCGGAGGAACGTTGCCTGCCTTCACACCCGGCAGCAAGTTACTGTTGCAGTAATGGTCAGCGTTGTCAACAATGCCCTTACCCCAATCCGTCTTGACATAGCCGTCAGCCTCGAGCTGCTTAGCCCTTTCGCTCTCGGGGTCGATGTACTCGAAGAGTCCCTCTATCGCCAGGTTATGGTCAGTACCCTTAACCGCGCTGGCTGCGTCTGTGGTAGAATAGTCGTACTGTCCGCGCCATCCGGGATACAAAGCCGGGTCTGTCGGGTCTGCATCATATGTCAGCGGATTGTCGCGGTGTACGCTCTTCACCCATATGTACATCGGAATCTGGTTGCCGTTGGCAAACTCATGATAGCCCTTTGACTGCAGGTCAGCCACCATCTGCGACATCTCTGCGCGTACCTCGACTGCCTTTTCAACAAACAGGCCGTTGCGTATCAGGTCCCAGCGGCGCTGGCCTTCACCGGCAAACTCCAGCTTGCGCTCCTGCAGAATGTCGGCAAGGAGCTGGTCGCCGGACGATTGTATGTCATGGTTAGTGTCTCCGAAGGCACGGCGGCGAACGTCGTTAAGGTCGCTACGGGCAGCCACGTCATTACCGAGCACGGCCTTAACCTCTGCACGCATGAGCATAAGGTCGGCCAGTCTCATGATAGGCCAGTTCATGCCTGACTGTCGTTGGTCTGCGACATACGGCGGATTCATGCGGTTGGGGTCCCACTTATTCGTGGTCATACCGCCATCCAGCTTGTTACCTGGAGCGAATCGAAGTATGGCCTCGTTACCGTCGCCGTTACTACCCGTAACGGCTGCTGTTATGTCACGGCGCATGTCGCCGTCTTCAAACTCTCCATAATAGAACGTCGGCATTATACGCACGGCACCGAACACCTTACACGGCGCTCCCATCTGTGAGGCTCCGTTTGACGCACGGCCAAAAGCGTACGGATACTCGCTCGACGTTGTCTGGCCGCTCTGGCCTCCCTGCATGTTGCCGATTTCGAAGATTGACTCCGGACTCAGCTGCAAGTCATGCTGATACTGGAAGTGACGCTGGAACGGGTTGTTGGCATATCCACGCTCGTCGGTCGTGACGAGGGTAGCCGTTCCCTTGTCAGCCATTGCCTGGTCGAAGTATGTTTCGGCAGTCCTGTAATAGTCGAGATAATCCGTGCGGCGTGCGTAAATACTGCTGTACTCGTCAACGCCCTTGGTCTCCAACTGCACGTCGCCGTACAATCCCTGCACATCAGTACGCACGGTCTGCCATCCTCCTGAATAAAGGGCTGCCATTCCGGCCATAGCCTCGGCAAATCCGCGAGACATGCGCTCGGCTGTTATACCTCCCTCACCAAGCCTGTACATCAATGGAGCGGCCTCACCGAACATTTCGATGACCTTGTCCAATATTTCGAAACGCGAGTTAAGGCTATACTCCGAAGCAGTTGTATTCTCGTAACCATAAGGCACGTCGCCGTAATGTTTTACAAGTTCAAAGTAGCAAAAAGCCTTCATCGAAAGGGCCTCGCCGTACAACTGTGTCCATTCGTTTACCTCGCCGGCCTCCTTGGCCTGTATGTATTCCTCCTTCGTTCCAATGATCTCAAGCAGTTTATTTAAACGTGCCACAATCGTATAATAGCCATTGAACGCGCTGTTTGCCGTACCGATACTCAGCAACTCTGGCTGAAGGCGGGCGTTTGCGTTGTTCAGCGAAGCAACTTCAGGGTAATACTCGGCGTCTGAGCCGATAGGGTCATTCCAGCGATATACGCCCATCACACAGTTCTGGCGATAGTTAGCGTAACACCAAGACAATATTTTGAAAGTCTCGGACGCGGTCGAAGTAACGAAGCCGTCATCCGCATTCTCGGGTGTTGACGTATCGAGGTAATCCCCACAGGCTACAATCGGGCAGCACAACGTCAACAAAGTAAAGAATTTTACTATCTTATTCATAATGTGATTCTTTTATTTTGTAGGTTTAGAAAGTAAGGTTAAGTCCGACAACGAACGAGCGCGCACGCGGATATGTACCCCAGTCGAGGCCCACGGTAGGATATGTTGCGTTATTGTTCGATGTATTTGCGCTGACTTCCGGGTCAAGACCTGAGTAACCGGTGATGGTGAACACGTTGTATACCGTACCATAAATGCGCAGCTTGGAAATGCCGACCTTGCGCAGGAGATTCTGCGGAAGCGAGTAGCCGAGCGTCAGAGTGTTGAGTCGCAGGTAAGATCCGTCCTCTATCGCGAGGGTAGAAGTCACACCGTTCTCACTGTAAGGCAACGGATACTTGGCATTAACATTGGCGGCATTGAGCTGCTCCGGAGTGGTAAGGTGTACCAACTGGCCGTCCACTATGTCATAAATCTTGTATGCATCTTTCATGAAAGCAAGCTTGTTCTCGTATGCACCGCTTTCCTTTGCGCAGTACATTGAAGCAATCTTGTTTACGTTATAAACGTCGTTGCCATAGCTCCAGTTGAAGTAAAGGCCGAGGTCAAAGTTCTTCCATGTGGCGTTTATGTTGAAACCTCCGGTGTGTACAGGGTTCATATCGCCGATTTCGCATACGTCAAGTTCGTCTATCACCTTGTCGTCATTCATGTCCCTGTATTTTGGAAGACCGGGATATGCGTTCTGTCCCTCGGGACGATCTACGCCATGAACAGGATTGATGAACGAGCCGAGGTCGGCAACACCCTCCTTGAGGACGTACTGTCCGTTGACGTAATTGAAGTCGTCGGTAGTATAGAAACCGTCATAGATGTATCCCCTGACGATACCCACGGGGCTGCCTTCCTTGAGAATGTAGTCGTTTCCGGGGAAACTGCTGCTGCCGCACCATGACGAAGAGTAGAGACCGGTTACGTTGTCGGCCAGTTCATCAACGTTACCCTTATTGAAGTTGATGTTCATTCCCGCCGTTATGTTCCAATCCTTGTCCTTATAGATTTCACCGGAAAGCGAGATTTCAATACCCTTGTTGCTGGTCTGTCCGATGTTGTCATACGTAGCGGTGAAGCCCGTGATACCCGGTATAGACGTAAGCATGAGCAAGTCTTTGGTGGTATTCCAGTACAAATCAACAGAACCCCACAGACGGCTGTTGAAGAAACTGAAGTCAACACCTATATTACGTGTGATTGTAGTCTCCCACTTCAGGTCGCGGTTGGCCATTTCCGTTGCAGAATAATCATAAGATGAAGAATACTGGTTGTTCAGTGCATACTGCCATCTCATGTCCGTTTCGGATGTCCACATCTGCGACCAGAGGTTTGCGTCGATACCGTCATTACCTACGCTACCGTAAGAGAAGCGCAGCTTAAGGTTGTCGAGCCAGTCACGTGTGCTCTCCATGAAGGGTTCCTCGGATATGCGCCATCCGATTGCCGCTGCCGGGAAGTATCCCCAACGGTGCTCGGGCGAGAACTTTGAAGAACCGTCGGCACGGAACGTAAAGGTGAACAGATAGCGGTCGAGCAACGTATAGTTGACACGGCCGAAGAAAGAGAGGATGCGCTCGGGCATGTCCACTCCTGAGAAGAAGTTGCTTGTGCCGGCCGTCTTGTCGTACTGGTTGATCATGGCGAAGGCGTTGTCCTTCGTAAAGTTGGCCGGGAAGTGGTTGGCATCAATCTCGATTTCGTCGCCGCCAGAGTCCGTAACCTCATGACCGAGGAGTAAGTTGAGACGGTGTTCTTCGGGAAGGAAGTTGAAATCATAGCTCATCGTGTTGGTCCAACGCAGGCCCCAACTGCCGCGCTTTGCCCATTCTACGCTACCTGCATAGAGTTTTTCACCGGTCGCGTCGTTCATATAGTTGTTGTATATGGCTCCGCCCCAGATTTTATCCTCTTCCCAAGTCCGGTTGTAAGACAGGTCTGTGTGATACGTAAGACCGTCGATGATGCGCCAATTGAGCGACGCCGTACCGCGCAGTCTCTGCTTGATGTACAGAGGTTCATAGTCGCCGATACGTGCGGCAGGACTGTATCTGTCCCACGTTGACTGGCGTCCGTACATCTCCATGTTACCTTCACGCATTGCGTCGAGGTCGCCAAGAATATCACTGGTCGCTATCGGGCGGAAGCGGTATGACGATGACAGGATAGAACCGGAACCGTTCGTGGTCTTCTCGTCACCCATCGTGCGCCTGTCTGAGTAGCGTGCGTCGAAGCTTACGTCAAGATTCTTGGTGATTTTCTGGTTTATCTTGAAGTTGAAACTTGCGCGGCGTGCATACGAGTTGATTTTCATACCCTCCTCGTCCATATAGTTAGCCGAGAACAGCATGCGTGTCTTGTCGTTGCCGCCGGTGATGGTAAGGTCATGGTTGTGCGACACCGAGCTATTGTAAACATCCTTCTGGATGTCCTGGTTGGACACATTGCGGTAACTCTCTATGCCGCCAGTATTGCTGCCGGCATTATCTCCGAGGCCGTACAGCTTCTCAAACGAAACCCTGTACGCATCGCCCAAGGCTGCAGCGTTGCCCCACACGAACGACAGATAGTCGTACGGGTCGAGCGTGTCAAGATATTTCGTTGGCGTGTTGAACTTCACGTAACCGTTATAAGAAACGGACACCTTGCCCTCCTTGGCACCCTTCGTGGTGACAAGGATAACGCCGTTGGCACCGCGCGCACCGTAAATAGCGGTAGACGAAGCGTCTTTCAGCACGTCTATGCTCTCCACCTGGTCTGAAGGTATGTCGTCAAGCGACTTCACCGTGATACCGTCTACGAGGATGAGCGGGTCGTTACTCTGCGATATTGAACCTCCACCGCGCACACGGATTGACACCGTTGCGTCGGGACGTCCGTCCTGCGTGGTGACATTGACGCCGGGAAGCTTACCCTGCAAAGCCTGGGCTACGTTGGCAACAGGCATTGTGGCAACGTCCTCACCCCTGACAGAAGCCACAGAACCGGTAAGGTCCTTACGCTTGATAGTCTGGTAACCGATGACCACAACCTCGTCAAGAGCGGCGTTCTCGCTCTCCATATTAATGATATAATTATTCTGGTTGCCCACGGTCAGCGTGTACTCCTGATAACCGATGTAAGAAAACACGAGAACCGAGTTTTGCGGAACCTCGATTGAAAACTTACCGTCAAGGTCGGTCGTGGCGCCAGCCTTGCCGTCGCGCAGACGTACAGTGACACCAATCATTGGCTGTCCCTGCTCGTCAAGGACGGTACCCGTAACTTTCTTGGCAGCCTGGGCTACCGACATTGACTTTCCAGGAAGCTCAGCCCTTGCGGAGGGAGGCATTATACCGGCAAGCATTAATGCCGACAAGCCCGAGACAAACAGCACGCGCACGCTTTTACCTGCGTACAGCTTATGCATGACTGTGCTACATTGAATCGTTCTTTTCATATTCTATTAAAGGTTAATTTAAATTAGATTAATAAAGTTTATATTCTCAAACTAGGTAAAGACTCGTGGCAAAAGTAGCAAAAATTTACCCCCCCCGACTATATTTTTGGCTAAATTAACTGTGTTTTTTGATACATAGCATTAAAACGGCAGTTTTTCCGTTAATTTTTGCTTATTTTCGATTTTGCCGCATTGTATAAAAAAAGTAAAAACGGGCATGTTCCAAAAGGCCGTCAATTACATTGCGAAAGGTCACGTTTTGCATAACGAAAGGCCGCGTTTTACGACGCGAAAGATGACCTTTCGCATAACGTACTTCCGACAGAATTAAAACAGGAAACGAACGACGGACAGACAACACATGGCCGCACGCCATCAAAACAGTCGCAAAGCACCATGCGAACAACGCAGAAACAAACCTCAGGAAACAAAAAAAAGACATCCTGAAAAGGATGTCTTAATGTTGTTGGGATACCCGGATTCGAACCAGGAATGACAGGACCAGAATCTGTAGTGTTACCATTACACCATATCCCAAAGTATCTTTCGCAAAGGCATTAGTGCCGAATTGCGTTTGCAAAGGTACGCATTTTTTTTTAACTGGCAACATTTTGCCCGTTTTTTTTCTAAAAAAACTCAAAATAATCGCCCTTTATCATTGTTTTACGATAAATCGGTGTACCTTTGCAAGGGAAATGTCGCGGCAGGAAAGAATAAAGGCAAGCCTTTGGAAGAGCCTGACCGCCAAACCGTTTTTTGCATTAACAACACTTCAAATTCTTAATGGAACAAGTAAAAAAATTAGTAGAGAACATCACGAAAGGCATTCAAGAGAAAAAAGGAACAAACATCACTATCGCCGACTTGAGCGGCATTGAAGGTTCGATTTGCCACTACTTCATAATCTGCCAAGGCAACTCTCCATCGCAAGTTGAAGCAATCACCGACTCGGTAGAGGAGACGGCAAGAGTCGGAGCGGGCGAAAAGCCGGTACACGTAGTGGGGCTCACCAACGCGCAATGGGTGGCAATGGACTATACGGACGTAATGGTACACATCTTCCTGCCTGAAACAAGAGACTATTACAAACTGGAAAACCTTTGGGAAGACGCCAAACTGACAAGGATTCCGGATATAGACTGACCCACAGGATGCGTACAACACGCATGAAGGGTACACCTATTATATATAAAAGAACTGAAATGGAAAAAGATAAGAACAACAAGATGCCAAAATTCAGCATGAACTGGATTTACATGCTTGTGCTTTTCGGACTCATCGGAATGTATCTTCTCGGTGGCGACACCGTAGGCGGAAGCACAAGCAGGAAGGTATCTTACGACGAGTTCAAGGCTTACGTCCGGAAAGGCTACGCCTCAAAGATTGTAATCAACAAGGACGAAAGCACTCTAAAGATGTACGTCAACCCGCAGAACATACGCGACGTGTTCAACCAAGGCTCTGACCGCACGGGCAAAAAGCCTTACGTCACCACCGAATTCGGCAGCGTAGACAAGGTGGAAACGTTTGTCGAAACCGAAAAACAGGCCGGAAAGTTCAAGGGAGAGCTCAATTACGAGAACAAGAGGGGCAACGACCTGTTCAACATACTGCTCAGTTTCGGCCCGATACTGCTGTTCATCTTCCTATGGCTATACCTGATGCGGCGCATGGGAGGAGGCGGAAGCGGCTCGAGCGGAGTGTTCAACGTGGGCAAGAGTAAGGCCAAGATGTACGAAAAGGGAGCTGACGTGAACGTCACTTTCAAGGACGTAGCAGGCCAGGCCGGCGCAAAACAGGAAGTGCAGGAGATAGTCGACTTCCTCAAGAATCCGAAGAAATACACCGATTTAGGAGGCAAGATACCCAAGGGAGCGCTGCTCGTAGGCCCCCCGGGAACAGGTAAAACGCTGTTGGCAAAAGCCGTGGCGGGCGAAGCGGGAGTGCCGTTCTTCTCGATGAGCGGCTCTGATTTCGTCGAAATGTTCGTCGGCGTGGGCGCAAGCCGTGTACGTGACCTGTTCCGACAGGCAAAGGAGAAAGCTCCGTGTATCATCTTCATCGACGAGATTGACGCCGTGGGCCGCGCCCGCAGCAAGAATCCCGCGATGGGCGGAAACGACGAACGCGAGAACACCCTTAACGCCCTGCTTACCGAAATGGACGGTTTCGGAACGAACAGCGGCGTCATCATTCTGGCGGCAACCAACCGCGTCGACATGCTCGACTCGGCCCTCTTGCGCGCCGGACGCTTCGACAGGCAGATAAACGTTGACCTGCCTGACCTTAACGAGCGCAAGGAGATATTCAAGGTACACCTCAAGCCGGTGAAGATTGACGAGTCGGTAGACATTGACATGCTGGCACGCCAGACACCGGGATTCTCCGGAGCTGACATTGCTAACGTATGCAACGAGGCGGCGCTGATAGCCGCACGCCACAACAAGACGCACGTAGGCAAGCAGGATTTCCTCGACGCAGTTGACCGAATCATAGGCGGACTGGAGAAGAAGACCAAGGTTATGACCGAGGGAGAACGCCGCACGATAGCCCTGCACGAGGCCGGCCATGCCACAATATCATGGTTCCTCGAGCACGCCAACCCGCTGGTGAAGGTGTCAATCGTTCCCCGCGGACGGGCGCTGGGCGCCGCGTGGTACATGCCGGAGGAGCGCCAGATCACCACGAAGGAGGAGATGCTCGACGAAATGTGCGCAACGCTCGGCGGAAGGGCTGCCGAAGAGCTGTTCACGGGACACATTTCCACAGGCGCGATGAACGACCTTGAGCGCGTGACAAAGAGCGCCTACGGCATGATAGCGTATGCAGGCATGAGCGAAAAACTGCCCAACATCTGCTACTACAACAACAACGAGTACAACTTCCAGAAACCCTACTCCGAGACAACGGCCAAGATAATGGACGACGAAGTGCTCTCGATGATCAACGAACAGTACGACCGCGCCAAGGCGCTGCTGCTTGAACACAAGGAAGGGCACAATCGCCTGGCCGAGCTCCTGCTCGAGCGCGAGGTAATCTTCGCCGAAGACGTGGAGACTATCTTCGGCAAGCGCCCGTGGGTAAGCCGTTCTGAGGAAATAATGGAAGAGGAGAACAAGGGCGCGCACGAAGGCAGCGACGACAACGCCGAGCCTGCCGATGATGGCGCAGAACCTACACCAAGCACCGTGGCAGACGGCCTGACCGGCACAAAAACGGGCGAGGAAGACATCCAGAAAGCATGAACACAAGATATCTGAAGACGTTATAGAAGTTAAGGAAGTTATGGCCGCACGCACTGACGGACAATCCTAAGGGATAACGGCCATGGCTTCCTTAACTTCTGTTTCATATCCCGAAGCGTGGCGGCAACAGCTTCTTTAATATCCGAAAACCTAACTAACAAAAGTATGAAAAACCTTATAGTAAGAACAATCACCGGCATTTTCTTCGTCGTAGCGGTAGTAGTATGCTTCCTGCGACCCGTAGCGATGGAATTTCTCTTTGCCCTCGTCACCGGATTGAGCCTGTGGGAATACTGCGGACTGGTTAACACCGTCAAGGGCGTCAGCGTCAACCGCTTCATCAGCACCATAGCCGGCGTATATTTCTTCCTTGCCGTAGGCGGATTCTGCAGCGGCGTAGTGCCCACTGGGGCCGTGTTCATTCCCTATCTTCTCACCATCGTTTATCTTTTCATAAGCGAACTTTATACAAAGGCCGACAATGCCATCAACAACTGGGCGCACACCATGCTCGGCCAGATGTACATCGCCCTGCCCTTCTCTACGATAAACGTGCTGGCGTTCAACGCCACACCCGACGGCGGCATAGTCTACAACTACATCGTGCCCCTGTGCGTGTTCATCTTCCTTTGGGCCAACGACACGGGCGCCTATTGCTCAGGTTCGCTCTTCGGCCGCCACAAGCTGTTCCCGAGAATATCACCGGGCAAGAGCTGGGAAGGCTCCATAGGCGGCGCCATCATCGTACTTGCCGTGGCTTATCTGATCGGCTGGTACGACAATAGCCACAACCCCGAAGCCACCCTCACCACCCTGCAATGGATGGGACTCGGCCTCGTAGTCGTGGTGTTCGGCACGTGGGGCGACCTTGTTGAGTCGCTCTTCAAGCGCACTCTCGGAATCAAGGACAGCGGCAATATACTGCCTGGCCACGGCGGAATGCTCGACCGCTTCGACTCGTCACTCATGGCAATGCCTGCCGCAGTAATCTACCTCTTCTCGCTGACGCTGTTCTGATTATCACCGGACATAACTTCCAGACATAAACTGCAATGAAAATAAAGCACTGCATTACAGCTTTTGCCCTCGCTTTCTGCCTCACCTCATGCGAGAAACACGAGGGAGAACTATACCTGAAGTCTAAATGCACGGCCGAGCTTAACGGCAAAACATATATCGACCAGACGCGAATAGAACAGACGTTCAACCCCTTCGCTCCCACAGCTACGCCATTCATTGAATACAACCCGGAAACGACCGGTGGCTGGTTCGAGACAGCTCTCGGGCCAGACAGGGATGCTCCGGCAGAGTATTTCATTAAAATATTCATACCCAAAGACTTACTTAAAGGCGAGCATCTAACCTCTACGGCCGGGCGAAGCATGTTTGAATCAGATTTAGACTACAAGGTATATTGCCAGGACAACGGAATCGCTTACGCCACAATAGGAGGAGAATTAGTAGACAACGGCACATTTGAGATAACGTCATCGACTTGGACAACGGTTGGGCATACGGCAGATTCTCCCTGCCGTTCAGTGAAGGCACAATCACAGGCCAGTTCTATTGCGGAATTTAACCCAAATCGGTCATTAGAGCATTGCCAGACTATTAGCCATAACTTATTTAGCCGCCATATAAAACCTATAAATTCAAGATTGATGTGAACTTTAGCCTGATTCACTCTTTATCCTTAATATAACGTGAGTTCGGTACAAGAATAATACTTCTTTTGAATAAAGAACTTACAGTGTTTTATAGTTCAAGCGGTCGAAGCGCGGAATGACAGATACCCATCGACTGCTTGAAGTAAGATTATTGTCACATCATCATTATACCGAACTCACGTTAATATAAAAACAGAAATAAATTCAGTAAACCAACGTGAGTTCGGTATAAGAAAACGATTGAAAAAGTTGTGGGAATGAGATATTTT
>ERZ857521.859-NODE-859-length-41619-cov-4.901092_pt1 | contig 41619 bp, 33 predicted proteins | sample MGYA00519701_ERZ857521 | MGnify/ENA primary metagenome ERZ857521 (study PRJEB31778, sample SAMEA3449346) | human gut metagenome | biome: human gut; feature: human-associated habitat; material: faeces | place: United Kingdom | collected 2010/2012 ...
CAGTAAGTTCACGAAGAATCTTTTTTCCCTCATCAAACAAAGAGACATCCCCCCGGAATTTATTAATAATAATTCCTTTTATCAACCTCCGCTCTTCGGGAGGCAACAAGGCTATCGAGCCATACACCGAAGCAAACACGCCCCCCCGGTCGATATCCGCCACCAGGTAGGTATCGGCTCCGGCATACATAGCCATACGCATATTGGTAATATCGCGATCCCGAAGATTGAGTTCGGAAATGCTCCCCGCTCCCTCCATAACAATCGGATTATAACGCGACTCCAACCGGCGGTATGCCACTTGTGCTTCCCGGAAAAGCTCCTCCTTTTGAGATTTATTCCCGAAATAATCCTTAGCGGACATGTTCCCGACAGGCCGGCCGTTCAGAATGACCTGCGAGCCCTTATCGCTGGTCGGCTTCAAGAGCACCGGATTCATATCCGTATGCGGAGCTATGCCGCACGCCTCCGCCTGGACCACCTGCGCACGCCCCATTTCTCCTCCCTCAGGAGTAGAATAGGAATTCAACGACATATTTTGTGCTTTAAAGGGTGCCGGCGAATACCCGTCTTGCCGGAAAATCCGGCAAAAAGCCGCATTAATCACACTTTTCCCCGCATCCGAGCAGGTCCCGACAAACATAATCGGCTTTCCTATTTTCTTTTCCATAATCCAACATCTTTCAAAATTCAGCCCTTTATTTAAGTTCCGCACGTACTCGACTTATGAGTAGACAAGGGGACAAGGGCTATTTCTTGTTCTCTCGTCAACTTGAGCTTGCGAAAGCTAAATCCTTTTATTAAAAAATTACGACAAATACTTTGCATCACCCGGGTGATGCAATTAAATCACAGGTGTGATGCAATTAAATCACAAGAGTGATGCAATTAAATCACCCGGGTGATGCAAACAAATGGTCTATGCAAATTGCTTAAGGAACAAGTCGGCCAATCTAATTTTGGCTTGCTCAAAATCCTGTTCTTCTCCCAATTCTCCGGCCAAGGAGGCTATCCCCTTGTTGGTGAATCCGCAAGGATTGATTAAGGCGAAATTACGCAAATCGGTATTAATATTGAGTGCGAATCCATGCATCGTGACAAAACGGCTGCTTTTTACCCCGATGGCACAAATCTTCCGGGCCCTGCCGGGTACGTGCGGCTCAAGCCAAACCCCGGTAGCCCCCTCCAAGCGTTCGCCTTTAATACCATAAAGCGCCAAAAAACGGATAATGACCTCTTCTAAAAGATAAATATATTGCTTAAGTCCCAAATGCCAAGTATCCAGATCGAAAATCGGATAGCCGGTTATCTGCCCCGGCCCGTGATAAGTAATATCCCCTCCCCGATTGACATGAAAATAGGCAACGCCCAATTGCTTCAGGTACTCTTCCGACACCAGCAGGTTCGATTCTTTTCCGCTTTTACCCAGGGTCAGCACCGGATTGTGCTCACAAAAAAACAACGTATTGGAACGCTCCTCACCCGAAGCCTTTGCCCGTAACAAAGCCTCGAACGCCTCGGTCTGCACCCGCAAGGCCTCCGGATAATCTATTCTACCTAAATCTTTATAAATGACTCTACTCATTGATATTTTGATTTCTTCGATTTGATTCGATTCAAAAACGCATGTAAAAGTAGAAAAATATAGTTACAGATAAAAATTATTTGTTACTTTGCAGAGTATTAACGAGGAGAAAGAATATGAAAAAAATCTATTGCTTGCTTTTTAGCTGCATTTGCCTGTACGGGATGAATGCCCAGGAATCTTACCAGACGGAGATATTCAAACCGAAGCGTATCAAGACGTTACAAGTAAAACAGCCTGATGAAATATTTACCGTCCCGGTTATCACTTTAGGTACTGACGAGCAAATCGAAATTAATTTCGATGACATGACGCCCAACTATGAACGGTATGCGTACAGCATCATCCATTGTGACGCGGATTGGAAGCCCTCCTCCCTCAGCCTGCTGGAATACCTGCAAGGATTTCAAGGGTTGACTATCGATGACTTTGCCTCTTCGTTCAACACTACGGTGCAATACACCAATTACCGGTTATTGCTTCCGAATGATGATATTCAATTCAAGGTATCGGGGAATTACGTGGTTCGTGTTTATCGGGAAGATGCTCCGGACGAGACCATCCTGACGGCCTGCTTCTCGGTCGTAGAGCCCCAGGTAGACATCCTGGCCGAGGTTTCCGGTAATACGTTAATCGATTCCTACCGGAGCCATCAGCAACTGAATTTCAGTATCCTGAAAAAAAATTTCCAGATTACCTATCCGCAAACGGATTTGAAAATCCGCGTAACGCAAAATAACCGGACAGACAATATCGTGACCGAAGCACACCCAACAGCCATCTTGAACGACCGTATCGTTTATGAAAACAACCGTAGCCTGATATTTCCTGCCGGGAATGAATACCGGCGAATGGAGTTCCTGACCAACCGTTATAACGGTATGCGGGTCGAACGAATCTCCTATTTCAATCCGTATTATCATGTTGATCTGGTGATCGATAATCCGAGCAACCTCGCGACCTACGAATACGACCAAGATCAGAACGGACGTTTCTATCCGGCCTGTAGCCGGTGCAACGACCCGGATATCGAAGCGGACTATTACATCGTCCATTTCACACTGGCCATGCCGGAAGCCAAACAGGGGAAAATCTATTTGAACGGAGATTTCGTACAAAATCTATTCACTCCTGAAAGTGAGATGATTTATAACCCGGAAAGCCAGCAATATGAAAAGGCCTTGCTGATGAAACAAGGTAATTACAATTACCAATATTTATATGTACCCAACGGACAAGCGAAAGGAAATACCGCCGGTGTGGAGGGAGATTTTCATGAAACCGAAAACGAATATACCCTATATATATATTACCGGCCGATGGGTGCACGCTATGACCGGCTGATCGGATGCCGCCAGTTCAGAGGGGAAAACGGGCAATAAACCCATCTGTTCTGTATCATCCACAAATTTTGTATCTTTGAAAAAAATTAGGACACCCTCATAAAACAAAAGGATTATGTATAAGAATTTTCTGATATTTTGCACGATGGCAGGCTTTCTGTTTGCTCAAACCGCCTGCACGGAAACGCCTAAAACAAATCCGGAAGAGATAAATATCATTCCTGTACCCCGTACGGTAGAGATGACCAATGGCGAATTTACGGTAAGAGACAATATGCTTATCAGCTATTCAGATAGCTTATTGAAACCGGCAGCCGATTACCTTGCGGATATGCTTTCGCGTTCGACCGGATACCTGTTTCTGGTCCAGCAGGGGGACAAAGGCGCGATCCGCTTATCGTTGAATGAAAATAATTCCTCTCAAGAGGGGGCATACACGTTACAGGTCAACCCTCAAAAAACCGTGATTTCATCGGCCAATTACGCCGGGATTATTGCCGGAATCCAGACCATACGTCAATTGCTTCCGGATGAAATAGAATTGGATAGGCCTATCTCTGATATAACCTGGACGATTCCTTCCGTCACGATATCTGATGCGCCCCGTTTCGAGTGGCGCGGATTAATGCTGGATGTTTCCCGTCATTTTTTCACCAAAGAGGAGGTGAAAGAGGTATTGGACCTGATGGCTTTGTATAAAATGAACAAATTCCATTGGCATCTGACGGACGATCAGGGATGGCGCGTGGAAATCAAGCGATACCCATTATTGACGGAAAAAGGCGCATGGCGGTCATTCAATTCGCAAGACCGTGTATGCATGAGCCGGGCAAAGGCGGAAAACAATCCTGACCTCGAGATTCCCGTTGAGAAAATGAAGATTATCCAAGGAGACACCTTGTATGGCGGATATTATACACAAGAAGATATCAAAGAAGTGGTGAGCTATGCGGCCCAAAGAGGAATTGACGTGATTCCGGAAATAGACATGCCCGGCCACATGCTGGCTGCGGTAAACAATTACTCCGGTGTATCCTGCTTTAGCGAAACCGGCTGGGGCGAAATGTTCTCCTCCCCGGTATGCCCCGGAAAAGATTCCGCTCTGGAGTTTTGCAAGAATATTTATGCCGAGATTTTCCCGCTCTTCCCGTACAAATACATTCATTTAGGGGCGGACGAAGTGGAGAAAATCAATTGGAAGAAATGCCCGGATTGCCAGAAGCGCATGAGAGACAACGGGCTGAAAACGGAAGAAGAATTACAGTCCTGGTTTGTCCATCAGATGGAAGCCTATTTCAATGAACATGGCAAGCAGCTAATAGGCTGGGACGAAATTATTGAAGGCGGATTATCCCAAACAGCCACCGTGATGTGGTGGAGGAACTGGAACCCATCTGCCGTACCAACGGCTACGGCTCACGGAAACCCGGTCATTTATTGCCCGAATGCCTATTTCTATTTGGATTACCAGCAAGACAAATATTCGGTACGTAACATCTACGAATATACGTTAGCTCCAGACTCATTGAGCGAGGCACAACGAGACTTGGTATTGGGGGTACAAGGCAATATATGGTGCGAGTACATCCCTTCCCGCGAACGGATGCACTATATGGCCGTTCCACGTATGTTGGCTATCGCCGAAATAGGCTGGAGCGACCCGCAGCAAACAGGCTGGGAAAATTTCCAAAAGCGTATGATCGGACAATTTCCCCGCCTGAGCCTCATGAATATCAATTACCGAATGCCTGATTTGGAAGGATTCTATACGCAAAATGCATTCATCGGCAAGACGGAGGTCAAAATTATTTCGCCGGACCCTCATGTGGAAATCCATTATACGACAGACGGAACGCAACCGACATTAGAATCGCCCCAGTATACAGGAGCTATCCAAATAGACGAATCCACCGATTTTATATTCCGTTCTTTCCGTCCGAACGGGAAAGGAGGCGATAGTTTCAAAACTCGTTATCTGAAACAAGAATATGCTCCAGCCGATCCCGATGCAACGCCAAAGAACAACGGTTTGCTGGCCATTTGGCATGAAGGACGTTTTGATGCGTGTGCAGATATCGACAAAGCTCCGGAAACCGGGAAATATGAAATTCCGGATGTCGGTATCCCCGCTGAGGTTAAAGGCGACATCGGTTTAATCATTTCAGGATACTTTAACGTTCCGGCCGATGGGGTTTATACATTTTCCCTATTATCTGACGATGGCAGCTGGCTGAAAGTAGACAGAGAACTCGTCTCAGACAATGACGGGCCGCACGCCCCACAGGAGATAACCGGCCAACGAGCTTTGGCGAAAGGATTGCACCCTATCGAAATCCGCTATTTTGATTATAATGGAGGCCTGTTAAACCTCAAAATATTTGACTCTTTCGGGAACCTGATGCAGGCAAATAAAGGAATTTATGCTTATTAGTCAACAAATTTCAAACTTTCATAAGCAAGAAAAGAGAATACAAAAAAGAAAAAAGTTTGATTTTGTTATGGTTATATTAAAATAATTCCTATCTTTGCACCCCGTAAACAGTAAAGAGTTCTATCTTTACTATGGCTTCTGTTCTGTTCGTGATGCTAGTTCAGAAAAGAAGTACCAAAAAGGAGAAACGGTTCAACCTGTTGAATCGATTATCTCCCAAGGAATTAATTAGAATCATTACATGTAATAAAAAGAAAGATAGAGATGTCTAAAATTTGTCAAATTACCGGAAAGAAAGCAATGGTTGGTAACAACGTTTCGCACTCTAAGAGAAGAACGAAACGCAAATTCAATGCCAATCTGTTTGTGAAGAAGTTCTACTGGGTAGAACAAGATTGCTGGGTTAGCCTGAAAATATCTGCAGCAGGCTTACGCACGATTAACAAGTTAGGTTTGGATGCAGCCATCAAACAGGCAGCAGAAAAGGGTTATTTAAACGCTTAATATTGGAGGATTTGGACGATGGCAAAGAAAGCAAAAGGTAACAGAGTTCAGGTTATTTTGGAATGCACCGAACACAAAGATAGCGGTATGCCGGGTACTTCTCGCTATATCACTACAAAGAACAGAAAAAATACTACTCAGAGATTGGAATTGATGAAATACAATCCTATCTTGAAGAAGATGACTCTGCATAAAGAAATTAAATAATAGGAGATTAAACAATGGCAAAGAAGGCAGTTGCAACATTTAAGAAAGGTGATGGACGTACTTTCTCAAAAGTAATCAAGATGGTGAAGTCTCCGAAAACAGGAGCTTACATCTTCCAGGAAGAAATGATTCCGAATGAAGCTGTAAAAGATTATTTCGCGAAATAATTCTTATTAAGGTATAGAGAAAAGCTCTTTCCCCCATGGGAAAGGGCTTTTTTTATTCTCCTATTCTATCTTTTATTTGAAATAAATACCTAACTTTGTCCATTGGGAGAAGGATGGAATCCATTCCTATTTCCACCCCTCCTACCCGTTTTTAAGCAGTTATTTAGTTTTGACGTTTAATTAGTTTATACGTTTCTTAAACTTGACAACTAAAAAACTCAGAGACTAAAGAACTTACAAACTTAATGGTGGATTAAAATAATAAATGCAATAAACAACTATGAGATTCGATGTATCAAGTACAGCTTTATCTTCTCGCTTACAATCAGTGAGCAAGGTTATCGCTTCCAAAAATTCGTTGCCTATCCTGGACAACTTTCTATTCAGCCTGGAGGGAGATACCCTGACTATTACCGCCGCAGATGCCGAGACAAGACTGGTCTCTTCGGTGCAAGTAATGAATGCGCAAGGTTCAGGCGTATTTGCCTTATCGGCAAAAAACATTCTGGATCCGCTCAAAGAATTACCGGAACAACCGCTTACTTTCGACATTAACGATAATAACCTGGAGATATTCATCTATTTCCAAAACGGAAAATATAATTTTATCGGAACAAAAGGCGACACTTATCCACAACAGAAGCCTTTAAATGCAACGGCTATCTCCATCTCCTTAGACAGTAAAACATTATTGAATGGCATCAATCGTTCTTTGTTTGCAACAGCAGATGATGAATTACGTCCGGTAATGAATGGCGTATATTTCGACATCCAAACAGATAGTCTGACATTCGTGGCTTCAGACGGACGCAAGCTGGTACGCCTACGCAACTTCTCGGTAAAAGCACCGGAAAGAGCCTCTTTTATCTTGCCTAAGAAACCGGCAAACCTGTTAAAGACCATTCTGGCAAAAGATGAGGGCATGGTCAATATCAAATTCGATGAAAATAACGCTTACTTGATTTGCGAGAACTTCGAAATGGTCTGCCGTTTGATTGAAGGACGTTATCCGAACTACAACAGCGTGATTCCTCAGGAGAATCCGTATAAGGTAACAATAGACCGCCTTTCGTTCCTTGCCGCACTGAAGCGCGTTTCGGTCTTTTCTCAAGCAAGCAGCCTGATCAAATTGCAATTGAAAGCAGACGAGATGACAATCTTTGGTCAGGATATTGACTTCTCAATCTCCGCCGAAGAACGGATTCCATGCCAATATACAGGACAAGATTTAAGTATCGGATTCAACGCGACTTACCTGATCGAGATTTTAAGCAACATCAGCTCTGAGGAGATTATCTTCGAACTGGCTGATCCTTCGCGTGCAGGTGTAATCGTGCCCGCTGAAAACGAAGAAAACGAAGATTTGGTAACCTTGTTGATGCCTATGATGCTGAACGAATAAATAAGGAAAGAACAACATGCAACTCAACCTAAAAAGTCCGCTGGTCTTCTTTGACCTGGAAACAACGGGGATCGATATCGTAAAGGATCGGATTATCGAAATCTCATACGTGAAAGTCTTTCCGAACGGGAAAGAGGAGACAAAAACAATGCGAATCAATCCGGGAATTCCTATTCCACCGGCATCTACGGCTATTCATGGCATTACAGACGAAGATGTGAAAGACTGCCCGAAATTCAAAGAAGTCGCCAAGAATTTAGCGGCACAAATAGAGGGATGTGATTTGGCCGGATACAATTCCAACCGCTTCGACATACCGCTTTTGGCAGAAGAGTTTCTGCGTGCAGGAGTTGATATCGACTTAACCCGCCGAAGATTCATTGACGTACAAACCATTTTCCATAAAATGGAACAACGGACCCTGTCGGCTGCCTACAAATTCTATTGCAATAAGAATCTGGAAAATGCGCATACCGCAGCAGCTGATACAATGGCCACCTATGAAGTGCTAAAGGCGCAGTTGGACCGGTACCCGGAACTGAAGAATGACGTAAAATTCCTATCGGATTTTTCTTGCTTCACCAATAATGTAGACTTTGCCGGACGCATGGTCTACAATGATAAAGGTGAAGAGGTATTTAACTTCGGCAAGTATAAAGGACGTTTGGTGCAAGAAGTCTTCAAAATAGACCCTTCCTATTATGCGTGGATGATGAATAATGACTTTCCGTTGAATACCAAACAGAAACTGACCGAAATAAAGTTAAGGAGCTTTAATGCGAAATAAATATGAATAACTTTGAATTTGCCAATCCGGTTAAGATAGCGTTCGGTAAAGGCATGATAGCCCGCCTCCCCCACTTGATTCCAAGCCAAAGCAGAATATTGATTGTTTACGGAGGGGGAAGCATCAAGCAAAATGGTATCTATGAACAAGTAAAGAATGCCCTTGCCGGCTTCGACACGCTGGAGTTCGGCGGCATAGAAGCTAATCCCCATTATGAGACCTGCCTGAAAGCAGTAGAGTTGATACGCCAAGAAAAAATAGATTTTCTGTTGGCCGTAGGTGGGGGTTCGGTCATTGACGCCACCAAGTTCATGGCTGTTGCGGCATATCTAGACGATGAACCGTGGAACCTCTTCACCCAAGGAGTCCATCCCAAACGGGCTTTGCCCATAGGGGTAGTCTTGACGCTGGCTGCTACCGGTTCTGAGATGAACGAACGGGCAGTAATCTCACGCATTGAGACAGGGCAGAAATTGAATTTCTCCTCTCCATTGATTTTCCCGAAGTTTTCAATCCTTGACCCGGAAGTGACTTATTCCTTGCCTCCGCGCCAAGTAGCTAACGGAGTTGTAGATTCGTTTATTCATGTAGTAGAACAATATCTGACCTATCCGGTGAATGGCAAAGTACAAGATGAGTTTGCGGAAGGGCTGATGCGCGTCATTCATGAAGAAGGGTTGAAAGTACTGGATAATCCCCATGATTACGACATACGCGCCAATTTGATGTGGGCAGCAACCAATGCCTTGAATGTTTGGATAGGGCAAGGCGTCCCACAAGATTGGTCTTCACACCGTATGGGGTATGCTTTGACGGCTCAGTTCGGATTAGACCATGCTCAGACATTAGCTATTCTCCTACCCGGAGTGATGACTTATATGTTTGAAGAGAAAAAAGCCAAACTTATTCAAATGGGCCATGCCGTATTTGGCATCGACCAAGGAACAGAAGACGAACGTGCATGGAAAGCCATCGCAGCCTGTGAAGAATTCTTCAAACAAATGGGATTGAAAACCCGATTGGGAGAATGTGGCATCACCGAAAAAGACCTTGACGCCCTGGCTGCACCCATTGATGAAATGGGATGGCATTTAGGAGAACATCATAATATAGATAGTCAAGCTGCACGCGAGATTATGGCATTACGCCTTTAATACATGAAATCCAAAAAGAAATGTTGAAAGGAAAACATATTATATTAGGAATAACAGGGAGCATAGCCGCCTATAAAGCAGCTTATATCATTCGTGCCTTAGTAAAGAAAGGGGCTGAAGTACAGGTTGTAATTACACCTGCCGGAAAAGAGTTTATTACACCGATAACTTTATCTGCTCTAAGCAGTAATCCGGTAATCAGCGATTTTTTTTCCAACCGGGATGGAACATGGCATAGTCATGTAGATTTAGGACTATGGGCCGACGCGATGCTGATTGCTCCGGCTACAGCATCCACCATCGGGAAAATGGCAAACGGCATTGCGGATAATATGTTAGTGACAACCTATTTATCCTGCAAGGCTCCGGTATTCATCGCTCCGGCCATGGATTTGGATATGTTTGCCCATCCAACCACCCAACAAAACCTTGAGCGCTTACGCTCTTTCGGCAATCATATCATAGAACCTGCCGAAGGAGAACTGGCAAGCCATCTGGTCGGGAAAGGCCGTATGGAAGAACCGGACAAAATCATCGCGGTGTTAGAAGCCTTCTTTGCCCAATCAACACAATTGAACAATAAAAAAATTTTAATAACGGCCGGCCCTACATACGAAAAGATTGATCCGGTACGTTTTATAGGAAATTATTCGTCCGGTAAAATGGGGTATGCGTTAGCAGAAGCGTGCGCTGCGTGCGGTGCAGAAGTGACCTTAATCAGCGGTCCAGTTTCGTTAAAGGCAAAACATCCCGCCATCCGTTGCATTCAGATAGAGTCTGCTCACGAGATGTATCAGATCGCCATGCAGGAATTTCCCGCTTCTGACGCAGCTATCCTATGCGCCGCTGTAGCGGATTATAGGCCCGATAGCCAATCAGCCGAAAAGATAAAACGGGAGAAAACGGGGGATATCACCTTGCACCTTGTTCCCAATCCGGATATCGCTTTGGCATTAGGGACTATCAAGAAGCCCAATCAGGTCGTGGCCGGATTTGCTTTGGAAACAAATGATGAATTGCATCATGCCATGGATAAGTTGAAGCGGAAAAACCTCGATTTCATCGTATTGAACTCGTTAAAAGATGAAGGGGCAGGCTTCCAATGCGATACCAATAAAGTGTCAATAATAGACAAACAAGGTACATTGAAAACTTATCCGTTAAAAAGCAAGCAGGAAGTAGCGGTTGACATTGTAGAGCAACTGGCCGCTTGCCTAAATTGAAAAACTTTCAAATTTTATACAACGGAAAAATGAAATTAAAGCATCTGTTCATTCTACTTTTATTAGGCATAACACCTTATTTTTTATCAGCTCAAACTCAAACGGGCGAATTGAACGCACGTATTACAATCAACAGCGATAAAGTTCAAGGATCAGACAAGCAGGTCTTTACAACGCTGCAAACCGCATTGACCGAATTTGTCAATAACAGGCGGTGGACAGACGCGACATTTGCTATCAACGAACGTATTGATTGTTCCATGACTATTATTGTCAATGAACAGACTGACAATAGCTTCAAAGCAGAAATACAAGTCCAAGCCCGCCGGCCGGTATACAATTCCTCGTATTCCACAACCCTATTCAATCATCGGGATACTGAATTTGATTTCGAATATGTGCAGTTCGAACAATTAGAATATACAGAGAATACGCTCAGCAGCAACCTGACCGCAACTATCGTTTATTATATTTACATCATCCTGGGACTGGATTTCGACAGTTTTTCTCCTTTAGGTGGAAAGACTTACTTTGATCAAGCTCAGCAAATTGTAAATATGGCTCAATCACAAGGAACCTGGAACGGTTGGCGTGCTTTCGAAAAAGATGATAACCGGCACGGATTGATTACGGCACTGACCGACAATACATCTGAAACATTCCGTAACTTGTGGTACACCTACCATAGAAAAGGACTGGATGAAATGGCCGGAAATCCTGATCGGGGAAGAATGACAATCATTGAAGCTCTTCCGGCTTTGAAAGAAATAAAAAGTGCACGACCAACATCGGTGGTTTTGCGCCTGTTCGGGGATGCTAAACTCGATGAAATCGTATCTATTTATTCGAAAGCCACAACGCAGGAGAAGCAAGAAGGGTACGAATTGCTGTTTAACTTATATCCTACTGAATCTACTCGATTAGAATCTCTGAAAAAGTAACGAATATGCTAAACTCGTTGTTTATCCAAAATTTTGTCTTGATTGATAATCTGGATATCCGCTTTGATAAAGGTTTTTCTGTAATCACCGGAGAAACAGGAGCCGGCAAATCCATCATCTTAGGAGCGTTATCCCTGGTCCTGGGCCAACGGGCAGATGGTAAAAGCATCAAAAAAGGTTCGGACAAGTGCGTGATCGAAGCGACATTTGATATCTCCAAATATCAGCTGGAACCTTTTTTTCTTGAAAATGATTTGGAATACGATGCACAAGGCTGCATTTTACGACGTGAGCTGTTTTCTTCTGGTAAGTCTCGCGCTTTCGTCAATGACTCACCGGTTTCTCTCTCCATCTTAAAAGAACTGGGGACACGGCTCATCGACATCCATTCCCAACACCAGAACTTATTGTTAGGAGATAACCATTTCCAGCTTCGGGTTGTCGATGTCATGGCAGAAAATGAAATCCTTCTGATTCTTTATAAGAAAGAATATTCCCGTTACCAAAGTTTAAAACGAGAGCTGAAAGAATTGCAGCAGAAAGCAGCCCAGACCAAACAAGAAGAGGACTATATTCGTTTCCAATTAGACCAATTGACCGAAGCGGCACTTACAGCAGACGAGCAAATCCTCTTGGAACAAGAGCAGGAAACGCTTTCTCATGCAGAAGAAATAAAAGGTTCATTGTACAAGGTTTCCCAGTTGTTGAACGGAGAAGAATTAGGAAGCATTCAACTTATCAAAGAAGCCCTTTCCACCATAGAAAATCTAGAACGCTATTACTCGAAAGCGAAAGAAATAGCTGACCGATTACGTTCTGCCTACATTGATTTAAATGATTTAGCTTCCGAAACCGAAATTTTAAAAGATGACATAGAATATAATCCGGAACGGATGGAATGGGTGAATGAACGGTTAAACACGATCTATTCGTTAGAGCAAAAGCATCATGTATCGACTATAGCTGAATTATTGGCATTACAGGATAATTACCAGAAACAACTCGATGAAATCGGTTCTTTTGATGAGCAGATTGCCGAATTGACACAACTGGTTACCGCATCTTATCAGGAATTATTGCAACAAGCCGCCGTAATCAGTGCGCAGCGTAAAGCTATTTCCGAAAAAATAGCCGATCAATTAACTCAAATGGTCATTCCATTAGGCATGCCCAATGTCCGTTTCCGCATCGATATCGTTTCCAAAGAAGAACCGGACAACGATGGAATGGACGATATTTGCTTTATGTTTTCCGCAAACAAGAATAGCGAATTGCAACCTGTGGCTGAAACAGCCTCCGGAGGTGAAATTTCTCGTCTGATGCTTTGTATAAAAGCCATGATTGCCGGATTCACCGCTCTTCCGACTATTATTTTTGATGAAATAGACACCGGAGTTTCCGGAGATATTGCCGATAAAATGGGGAATATTATGCAAGACTTAGGAACAAAAATGCAAGTATTTGCGATTACCCACCTTCCCCAAATTGCGGCTAAGGGTTCAGCCCATTATTATGTTTACAAAGAAGATACAGAGGAACGGACTCTTACTCGCATCAAACAATTAACGGAAGAAGAGCGCGTCAATGAAGTAGCCCGTATGCTGAGCGGTGCATCACTGACAAAAGCGTCTTTGGCTAATGCAAAAGATTTATTGCGCAAAGGCAGAAAATAACCCTTCCAAACAAGACAAGAAAAAGACGGTGTGTCAATATCTCAATCTCATTATGAACACACCGTCTTCTCTTTTTCTTTCTACAGAAACTATTTCTTGAAACGCTCTTTCAACTTAGCCAACATATCCTTGGTCATAGCGTCCAGATCATATTCCGGTTTCCATCCCCATTCCTGACGGGCACACGTATCATCCAAAGAGTTAGGCCAAGATTCGGCAATAGCCTGACGCAAAGGATCCACTTTATATTCCATCTGGAAGTCCGGCATATACTTCTTGATATTATTATAAATAATTTCCGGATCAAAACTCATAGACGCAATATTGAACGAGTTCCGATGAACGAACTTAGTAGGATCAGCCTCCATGATTTCAATCGCAGCACGTAAGGCATCCGGCATATACATCATATCCATAAATGTCCCGGCAGCAATCGGGCAAACAAACTTCTCACCTTTAGCCGCTGAATAATAAATATCTACTGCATAGTCTGTCGTTCCGCCACCCGGAGGCGTTACGTAAGAGATTAATCCCGGGAAACGCACAGAACGCGTATCAACGCCAAAACGGATATTGTAATAGTCGCTCAACAATTCACCGGAAACTTTTGTCACACCATACATGGTACGCGGGTTACGAATGGTATCTTGCGGTGTCTTGTCTTTAGGAGTGTTATTTCCGAATACACCAATTGAGCTCGGTGTAAACACAGCACAATCCATTTCACGGGCAACCTCCAACACATTGAACAGCCCACCCATTCCAATCTTCCAGGCTAACTGAGGTTTAGCTTCAGCCACAGCCGACAGCAAGGCTGCCAAATTATAAATCGTGTCAATTTTATATTTTGAAACAGCTTCAGCTATTTGCTGTTCGTTGGTAATATCCACCAATGCAGCCGGTCCCGATTCCAGCAACTCCCCTTTAGGTTCTGCACCCGGAATATAGCCTGCAACAACATTTCCATTACCATAAATACTTCTTAACTTCATGGTCAGCTCCGAGCCGATCTGACCGGTAGAGCCAATTATCAAAATATTCTTCATTGCTATTACTTTTGAGATTTAAGTTTTCATCGGGCAAAGGTAGAAGAATAAAAATTGTTTTTATATGATTTTCTTGATTTTTTTCATGTATTTCTCGAAAAAAAATGAGACCTTTGTTCTGCACAAGTAAAAATACTTGAGAGAATAGTTAATCATTAAAAGGAAGAAAAACATGTACGGAAAATTTAAAGATTTCTTAGCTGCTGAATTGGCTAATATCCAGGCAGCAGGTTTGTACAAAAACGAACGGATTATCACAACACCGCAACGTGCAGATATCAAGGTTCAACCAGACAACGAAGTTTTAAACTTCTGCGCCAACAACTACTTAGGTTTGTCTGACAACCAACGTTTAATCGATGCCGCTAAGGCAGCCATGGACACTCGCGGATTTGGTATGTCTTCTGTACGATTCATTTGCGGAACTCAAGATTTACATAAACAGTTGGAAGCTGCCATTTCCGATTATTTCAAAACAGAAGACACTATCTTATATGCTGCTTGTTTTGATGCCAATGGCGGTTTATTTGAACCCTTGTTTACCGAGGAAGACGCTATCATTTCTGATGCATTGAACCATGCGTCTATCATTGATGGCGTTCGCTTATGTAAGGCAAAACGTTATCGCTATGCCAATGCCGACATGGCTGATTTGGAACGCTGCCTCCAAGAAGCCCAGGCACAACGCCACCGCATCATCGCTACAGACGGTGTCTTCTCTATGGACGGTAACGTAGCTCCAATGGATAAGATTTGCGAATTGGCTGAGAAGTATGACGCTTTAGTTATGGTTGACGAGTCACATTCTGCTGGAGTTGTAGGCCCGACAGGACATGGCGTAGCCGAACAGTTCAATTGCTACGGACGCATTGACATCTTCACCGGAACATTAGGCAAAGCATTCGGTGGTGCCATGGGCGGATTTACAACAGGTAAAAAAGAAATTATCGATATGCTGCGTCAGCGTTCCCGTCCTTATTTGTTCTCTAACTCTGTTGCTCCATCGATTGTTGGCGCCAGTCTGGAAATGTTCAGCATGCTGAAAGAAAGTAATGCTTTACACGATAAATTGATGGAAAACGTCACTTATTTCCGTGATAAAATGCTGGCTGCCGGATTTGATATCAAACCGACTCAATCGGCCATCTGTGCGGTAATGCTTTACGATGCTAAGTTGTCTCAAGACTTTGCGGCTAAAATGCAAGAAGAGGGAATCTATGTAACCGGATTCTATTACCCGGTAGTGCCGAAAGGCCAGGCACGCATCCGCGTTCAACTTTCAGCCGGGCATGAAAAGGCTCATCTGGACAAAGCAATCGCTGCGTTCATCAAAGTGGGCAAGGAGCTTGGCGTATTGAAATAACAGATAACAAAAATAGGCAATGGGCAATTTTAGAAGCTGTTCTGAATTTCTTCGAAAAATATTTACACAGCTTTTTCTTGGTGCCGATTGCCTATTTTTTTTGATTGACTAACAACCTTTTTATGCAGTATAGTAATTATCATAGCCATTGCAATTTCTGTGATGGTCGAAGTTATCCGGAAGATTTTGTCAAGTTCGCTATCCGTTATGGTTTCCGCGCTTACGGGTTTTCCTCTCATTCTCCATTACCTTTCGAGACATGCTGGAACATGTCTAAGGAGGACATGGATGAGTATTTAGCGGAAATCACCCGTTTAAAAAAGAAATATGCTTCACAACTGGAAATCTACGTTGGCTTAGAAGTTGATTATTTAGACAAAAGCTATAATGCTTCCATCCCCTATTTCAAAAACCTGCCGTTAGACTACCGTATCGGTTCCATACACTTTCTTCCGGTAGCTTATCCTTTAGCTGAAGAAAATATGATGTGTATTGACGGCTCCTTCCATGATTTTTCATGTGGAGTAGACCGTTACTACGGTGGAGACATCAAACGCTTGATCAAGCATTACTATCAATCATCTTGTGATATGGTAGAAGCAGGAGGTATCGATATTGTCGGCCATTTGGATAAGATATACATGAATGGGCAACAATGTACCGGGTTCTCCGTAGAAGCGGATTGGTATCGCCACGCACTTTGCGACTATTTGGACTTAATTGCCGAAAAGGGGCTTATTGTTGAAATCAATACCAAAAACTACATCAAGAAACAAGAGCTCTATCCCCACGAACTATATCTTACTGCTTTATTAGAACGTCATATCCCCATCATGGTCAATTCGGACAGCCATTATCCGGATTTGGTAAACGATGGGCGTGAAAAAGCTTTTTGCCTTCTAAAAGAAAAAGGATTCCATTCTACTTACGAACTGGTACAGGGAGAATGGACTGAGGTTGCTTTGTAACAAACAATAGAAGCTGTTTGGAATTTATTCCAGCTTTTTATAAAGAATGTTTTCGAGGATTTTTATTTGTTCTTATTGAAAGCTTTTTGTTAGGAGCGATCGATTGGGGAATTGGGATAACAAATATCTTATATTTAGTTTTGAATATTCCATTTGGCGCTATCGTTCGTTTCGCAGATAGTTATTTGTGGCATAATTTTGATCATTCTTCATGGGTTAATGATGAATTAACAAGTGTATCCATTTTTGGTTTGGCAACAATTTGTGTAAGCATTCGGTAAACTACAGGTATTAAACCTTTATATACAACAATAGCGACTTCCACTATGAACCAAATAGCTGGGAGTCGCTATTGTTTTGTAGAACCTATATGTTGCAGTCAGTATTAGTTGCCAGATTTCTCCTCTTGTTTTGTTGAGGCGTCTTTCGGATGTTGCAGTTTCCATTTGTGGGGAAGCAGATTCAATAACTGCTCACGGGTAGCCTTTTTATAATAGGGCATTTGTGCGATGACATCATTCAGGTATTCCCTTGGGTTTACATCATGTGCCTTACAGGTGGCCAGCAAGGAACAGACGACTGACATGTTAACCGCTGCCTCATGGTTGCCGCAGAAGAGGTAATTTTTCCGTCCCAGAGCAATCGGCCGGATGACATTCTCAGCCAGATTGTTGTCCCAAAGCAGGCGACCGTCCTCTAGGCATTTCATCATGTTGTCCCATCGAGCATAGGCATACGTGATGGATTTTCCGATCTGGGAGTTGGGGCTGTACTTGATGCCTTCCGTTTCCATCCAGACCTTCATGGCTTCCAGAATGGGACGGGCCAGTTCCCGGCGTTTTGCCTTGCGTTCATCGTACGACAGGCCGGCCTTGTCGCAGCTGTGTTCAATCCTGTATATATGCTGTATCTGGGTCAGGGCATGTTCTGCCATCTCCCTGTTCTCGTCAAGAGCCTGTTCAAAATGACGGCGGATATGCACCAGGCAGTTGACCAACTGCACGTCGGGGCTGGTCTTGAAGGCTGTTTCATAGCCCGCAAAACCGTCGCATTGAAGGTAACCCTTGAAGTGATATTGGTTTGCCAGGGATTCGATGACCGCTCCGGCCCGCGATCCCTTGTCGTAATGGAAGATGACCAGTTTCTCCATGACTGACCTTGCCATCCACAGATATTCCTTCTCGGCCTTGTGCTTTTCCCTGTTGATAACCGGAATAGTGGTCTCATCCGCCTGTATATAGTCGCAGGAAAAGACTTCCCGCTTGAGCTCCTCATACAGGGGCCCCAGCAGTTCCACCGTCTTCTTGAACCATCCGTCCAGCGTGCTTTCCGTAAGGCCTTTCATTCCAAGATGACGGTATTGCCGTATCTGACGGTAGAACGGGACGTGATATTCATACTTCTGAAGCAGTATCTCGGCAAGCAGACTGGCATCGGCGATGCACTTGTCGACGGGCATCAGCGGCATAGAAGCAATCTCCACGCCTTTCTGCCCTACGGGAGGAAGACCGGTGCTGTCCTTGAGCGCATATTTGGGACGGATGATTTCCTTGACGTAAAGCATCCCCGGCTTGTGCTTGACCACTTTGGTTATCTCTTCACCTATCCTGCGGTACAGGGACAGGTCCACACCGGCCGGTTCTATGACTTCGGTTTCCAGGACGGGCAAATCCTCGGTCATTTTGCGATTCTGACGCTTCTGCTTCCTGACTTCCACCGGCTCCTTTTCTATTTTCTCCACGGCCTCGTCGCGCTTTTCTTCCTCCTGTTGCCGGAGTCCGGCAAACTCTTCGGTAAAAAGATCGGGCATGTTGGGATCATACGTACGCAGCTTCTCCGATTTACGGCCAAAGAGCTGACGGTTCAGCCATGCGACCTGAGCCGTCAGCTCTTTGATTCGTTCCTGCAGATTCTTAATCTGTTCCGCCTGATCCTTATTAGTGGCAGACAATGAAGCTACGGAGGCATTCAGCCCTTCTATCGTCTTGAGTAATATTTCCTTTTCATCCATTGCCTATACCTTTTTGCTGATGTAAATATACTAATTAGCAGTGAATTATGCAACAATATCTGCACTTTTATTCACCCTCTCAAAGCATATTATACATGGTATTCCTTGCGTTCTGCCCTCAGGCGCCGGAGCCTCCGCTGCGGATTTTCCTGAATGCCTTCGACCATCATCACCAGGTCGCGCCATTCCATGGGATAGCTGTCTGATTCAGGATCATACTCCGGCAGTTTGAAACGACCGGCCTCCAAGCGTTTTTACATACATCACCATGCCACCGTCTTCGGCATGAAGCAGCTTCATGAGTTTACGGCTGGCCCCGACGAAGATGAACACATCGCCGTTCCTCACTTCGCTTTTCATCTTCTCATGCACCAGCCCGCACAGCGAACTGATGCCCTTGCGCATATCCGTTCTGCCAGGACATAGGAAATAGCGCATCGTGTCGTTCAGGCTAAACATGGCTACCTTGAAGGCTTCGGGTCAGTAATCCCATCAGTAATTTCTCAGACCCGTTCCCGAAGTGGGCACGGAGCCCGTTGGGGAACAGCAGCACCACACCTTGAGATACTTGTTCTCCCAAAACCGTTTCCATAGGTGGCTGTTTGAAACTGATTGGAGCCAACTCCTGTTTGACATTGTTCCCGTCAACGGAACATTTTCTACGCCAGTAGTGATAGGTTGAATAACTTATACCTATCTGTTGCAGGTACGATTTCAACGGCAGGCCGCTTTGTTGCATCTGCAACTCCAGTTCTTCAAATTCAAGTCTGTTCATAATAATTGAGATTTGATTGTATTCGCTACCGCAAAGCTACAACCAAACCTCAAGTTGTAAAAGATGTATTTGTTCGAATGCTTACCAATTTGTCAAGCTGTAATATATTATTTTTTGATTGCAAATATCTTGAAAAGGTTATGGTATGAAAAAAGTAGAAAAAATGAATCTGGAAAAGTCTGAAACTACAATTAAGAAATTCAAAGGATTGAAAGACGGAAAAATACAATAAAATGGCATATAGAGTGATTATGTTCTATCATCTTTATATGCCATTTCATGTTTTAGGGACATTTGCTGAATATCTTTTTTTAAGACTTTTTCCGCTTATAGAGAAATTCTTTCCAACGCTCTTCCAGATTTCCCTCACGAAACATTTCGTAACGGGATAAAACAAACAAAAGGTCAGACAAACGATTGACAAATTGCAGAATGCAAGCCGGAAGCTCATCTTTTCGGTTCAATGTCCAAAGACGACGTTCAGCACGGCGGGCAATGGTCCGCGCCAATTGCAGATGTGCGGAAACCGGCGTTCCCCCAGGCAATATGAAATAGGAATTATCACCCATTAAAGCCGTGAACCGGTCTATCTGCTGTTCACAATAAAGAGCTAATCCATCAGGCAAAGGATTCGGATTCTTCTCCCGCAAAGCTGATGGCGTAGCGACATGCGACATCACCCCCATCAATTCCTGTTGTATCGTTTTCAGAATCGGCTGATACGTATGGGATAACGGAATGAGAGAGCGGACAATTCCCAATTCGGCATTCAGTTCATCCAACGTCCCGTTAGCCTCTATGCGAATATCATCTTTAGGAACCCGCTCCCCTCCATGAATCGAAGTCTTTCCTTTATCACCTCCACGGGTATAAATCCGGACCATATATCTGACTTATTTATTCAACTGTATGGTCTGTGCCTCTACACCTTCAAAAGTCATCTTCACCGGATTGATACGGCCATTTTCATCGAAAGTCATCCGGTCAATACAAGTCACGCGATGGTTTCCATCTTTATCTCCTAACGGATGGCGATGATATACAATATAGTAATCATCGGTATTAGGCACGTGGATTACAGAATGGTGCCCTGCACCGGTTCCTATTTCAGGATCTTGCTGAAGAATCTTGCCTATACGCTGGAAAGGTCCGAAAGGCGAATCCGAGATAGCATAGGCCACACAATAATCTGGTCCGGTCCACCCGCCTTCGCTCCACATGAAATAATATTTTCCGTCTTTCTTAAACATAAACGGGCCTTCCACATAATTCTCAGGGGTCACCTCCTTATAAATCTCTCCATCTTCGAACGGAACAAATCCGGTAAAATCATCATTCAACTTAACCACATTGCAATGTCCCCATCCACCATAATACATATAATAGGTTCCATTGTCATTATAGACGAACTGGTCTATCGGCTGTGCCCCATTTATAATATCATTGATCAACGGCTTGCCTAGAAGATCACGATACGGTCCTTCCGGCTTATCAGCAACAGCAACACCAATTCCTCCTATTTCACCTTCATGCACATCGTTGGCCCCAAAAAAGAAATAATATTTTCCATTTTTTGAAATAACCGAAGGAGCCCACATGGCCCGTTTAGCCCATTTAACTTCAGTCGTATCCAAAATGGATTCATGCTTTGTCCAATTCACCAAATCTTTGGAGGAAAAGCAATCAAAATGCACCTGTTCATCGTACGGATAACTATAAGTAGGATAAATCCAATAGGTATCTCCGTAAACGATCGCCTCCGGATCAGCATACCAGTCTTCGAACACCGGATTTCCGCTTTTAGCCACTTCGGCGGACTGCTCTTTCTGTTGTTTAGGTTGACCGCAACCTGCCAACATAGCTGCTGCCAACATGCACCAGGCAGCTGTTTTCATCTTCAAATTCTTCATGTATTTCGATATATAGAAAATTAATACGCTCAATTATATTCTCCTTAATTTTAGCAGCTGTTTTGAATTTCTTCGGAAAATATTTATGCAGCTTTTTCTAAATTGGTTTCCGGTCTTTTTCCCCGTTCTTATTCGTCACATAGCCCGCTATGCTCCTCATAAGAACAAATAAAAATCCTCGAAAACATTCTTTACAAAAAGCTGGAATAAATTCCAAACAGCTTCTTAATCTACGCCATATTCTCCGATTTGTTTGAATCCATTCAGAAAATCATGAACAGACATACGCTTCTTGCCTGCCAATTGCAAAGAAAGCAACCGGATATACCCCCCTTCTACCGCGATATCCACGTATGATTTTCCATCCGAATGAACCGATCCCACCGGGAATGCATGCTCGGCCGGACGTTTTTCCGTCTGATAGATCTTCAAGACCAACCGTTTGCCATCCGGAGCGATCAGTTCTGTCCACGCAGCCGGATAAGGAGAAAGTCCTCTTACAAAATCATAGATACGTTTCATCGGTTGCTTCCAATCAATACGGCAAGTATCCTTAAAAATCTTCGGAGCCGGACGCAGGTCTTCTCCCTCCCGATAAAACTGTTCCTGCGGGATAGCATCTACCTTATTTTCCAGAATCAAGTCAACCGTTTCCAAGACCAGATCTGCCCCCATTGCCATCAATGCATCATGCACCTTTCCCACATCATCCGTATCGGCTATCGGCAATCGCTTCTGACGGATAATTTTTCCGGTATCAATTTCATGCGTTAAGAAAAAGGTCGTGACTCCGGTCTCGGTATCTCCATGAATGATAGACCAATTTATCGGAGCAGCTCCCCGATATTGAGGCAGAAGCGAGGCGTGCAGATTAAATGTCCCCAAACGAGGCATATTCCAAACAATTTCCGGAAGCATCCGAAAAGCCACCACTATCTGCAAATCGGCATTCCATGCCCGCAAAGCCTGCAGGAACTCTTCGTTCTTCAGTTTTTCAGGTTGTAAAACAGGCAGGCCCACCGATTCCGCATATTGTTTGACCGGGCTGGATTGCAAGACACTTCCATGCCGTCCCATCGGTTTATCCGGCATCGTGATTACACCCACCACATTATAACCACCTTCCACCAATGCCCGCAAACTTGCTACCGCAAATTCCGGTGTACCCATATATACTATACGCAAATCTTCCTTTTTCATCCGAATTATTCTCTGTTTTTTGTTAAAGGGCTTCAAATATACATATTAAAATGAATAAATCAAGCATCAATCACCGGCAAAGTTCTCGACCAGGACCTCCCGATAAGAATTAAATATCTTAGACTTTGACATGAATCCCATATAACGTCCGGTTTCATCAATGACCGGAAGATTCCAAGCCTTTGTATCGTCAAAAGTCTTCATGATTTGATCCATCGGGGTATTAATCACAATCTTCGCCGGAGCAGATACCATAAACTTCGACACCCGGAATCGGGTATACAGTTCCGGACGGAACATGATATTCCGTATATTATCAAGCAGTACAATACCCAACAATACTCCCCGCTCATCTACAACCGGAAATACATTCCGGCTACTTCGGGCAATAACCTTCACCATATCCCCCAATGTCATATCCGGAGAAACAGGCTGGAAATCCCGTTCTATGATGCTATCCGCACTCAAAAGAGTCAGGACGGCTTTATCTTTATGATGAGTCAACAACTCCCCTTTTTGGGCAAGTCGCATCGAATAGATACTATGCGGCTCGAACATCAGAATCGTTATATAAGAACCTATCGACACAATCATCAACGGAAGGAACAAATCATATCCACCGGTCAGTTCGGCAATCAGGAACACCCCTGTCAAGGGAGCATGCATCACTCCAGCCATTACCCCGGCCATCCCCATAAGCGCAAAGTTCTTTTCAGACAAATACATGGTAAACGCAAAATAATTAGAAACATGCGCGAAAATAAAACCGGCGATACACCCTAAATACAAACTTGGAGCAAAAATACCACCACATCCACCACCGCCATTGGTAGCACTCGAAGCAAATACTTTCGCCAGCAAAATTAATCCCAAAAAGAAAATGATTCCGAAATAAGAATCGTTCAACGAATAGAACATACTATTGTCCATAAGCCCGATAAACTGGCCATTCAGCAACGAACCGATAGTATCATACCCCTCACCATACAACGGAGGGAAGAGAAAGATAAGAAGACTAAGCGTAACGCCACCCATAGCAAATTTCTTCCAATAGGAATCGGCATATTTCCGGTAAAAGCCCTCAATCCAGTTCATGACCCGCGTAAAATACAAAGAGACCAGTCCACAGAAGATTCCCAGTAAAAGCACATACGGAATGCGTTCTATAATGAAAGGTTCGGTTTGCGAAAAGCTAAACATAGCCTCCATGCCGGTAAAGATATAAGAAACGGTTGCAGCCGTGACCGATGTAATCAGCAAGGGTAAGACAGAGGTCATCGTCAGGTCAAGCATCAGCACCTCGATCACAAAAACCAGCCCGGCAATAGGAGCTTTGAAGATTCCGGCTATCGCCCCTGCGGCACCACACCCCACCAGCAACATCAAGGTCTTCTGTTCCATCCGAAACAAACGGCCCAAATTGGAACCGATAGCCGCCCCAGTCAGTACAATAGGGGCCTCGGCTCCTACTGAACCACCAAACCCGATTGTAATCGAACTCGCCATGATAGAACTCCACATATTATGAGGCTTGATCCGACTTTTACGTTGAGATATCGCATAAAGAATTTTAGTAACGCCATGACTGATATCATCCCGTATGACATACTTCACCAACAATCCGGAAACCAAGATACCAATCACCGGATACAGCAGATACAGATAATTGACCTGATCAGCCGCAAAATTGACCGAAAGCAGGTGCTGTATGAAGTGTATCAGATTCTTCAAAATAACAGCCGAAGCCGCCGTGCAGATTCCTACCAGGAAACTAACAATAAGCACAAAGTGTTTTTCCTTAATGTTGTTACTCCTCCACAAGAGGAATTTGTAAAATAAGTCTCTAATACGTGTCATATTATACTCCTTTACCCGTAAGCACTGTTTTGATGGTATAAGCCAAAATGGCCATATCCAGTGCCAACGACATATTCTCATAATATATAATATCATAGTCCAGACGCTCCAACATCTGATCCACACTCCCGGCATATCCGTACTTCACCATCCCCAGCGAAGTAATGCCCGGCTTTACATTGTGCAACAAATAATAATAAGGAGCCCGCTGCACGATTTTATCTATGAAATACTTCCGTTCGGGACGTGGTCCCACCAACGACATATCTCCTTTCAGTACATTCCAGAACTGTGGAAGCTCATCCAGCCGGTATTTCCGAAGCACCGCGCCAAACGGAGTAATCCGCTTGTCATCCTCATGAGCCAACATAGGGCCGTTCTCTTCCGAGCTTTCATACATCGTACGGAACTTGTAAATCATAAAGGGACGTCCCCGGTAGCCAATGCGTTCTTGCTTATAAATGATAGGACCGGGCGAATCACGCCGTACCCGCCAGGCTATATACAAATATAAAGGTGAAAACAGCACCAAAACACATGCGGAAATCAACTTGTCGGCCACCCATTTCAGATTCTTTCCCGCAGGCGAAAAATTGTTCTCTGTAATATCCGCCAACGGTACTCCGCTTATTGTCCGCAAACGGACTTTCGAAAAGGGTATGGCCTGCTTGTCCATCCATACTTTTATCGGCATTTTATATCCGTAAAGCGTATAAAGGAACTGAGACAACGCTGCCCCATCCAGAGCCTCTGTTACCACAACCAGTTCATCCACCGGATGAATGTGCAGCAAACGGGATAAATCGGAGGCATTTCCCCACAACTTGTCCTTGCCGACCCGCACCTCTTCGGAAGGAACAGCCTGGACAAATCCCGATACCCGGTATCCGATGCGTTCCAATTGCCCGGCAATCTGAACTGCCCTTCCGCCAGCCCCTATCAGCAGGACCTTCCGTGCATATTTCCCGCCCTTCAATTGTTTCAGATAACGCGATGTAAGCCATATACGCGACAAATAGGTCAGTCCGAAATGTAATCCGAACAACTCAAACAGGAAATAATAATAGATTTCATACGAACGCGGAATCTCGTCTAATACCAACGTAAAGAAGACCACAAGCACGCCCACCAACGATGAGACCAAGGTCTGCCACAACTCACTGATCCGGTTACGTTCTAAAGGCCAGTTATAGTATCCGGAAAAATAATAGACGACCAGCCAGAAAGCAGGAATACACACCTGCCCGGCCAGCACCCGCGGATAAGACAAATATTCACCCAATGAGCTGGTCGTCTGGTAAGCGACAAAGTCATAGTACCTGCAAATATTGAAAATAAGCCAAGCTATCGCGGAAGTCAAAAAATCTGAAACAATATACCTTCCTATTTGCCAGTATTTGCCCATACTCTAATTTATCGGATTATTTGGAACAAGCCGCCTTTTCCCAATTTGATTATGCTGGAAGGAGCCGCCTTGCTCCTGTCATCCTGTCTATATTCCACAATATAATCTACCCCATTCCTTATCGCCTCCGATATCTCGCCGAAATTGGCCGGCGATGGATCTCCGCTCAGGTTGGCAGAGGTCGAGACCAAGGGTTTGCGAAACTGAAAGCAAAGCTTTTGGGAGAACTCCTCCCGAGAGACACGAATGCCGATGCTTCCATCCTCGCCCAACAGATTCGGAGCCAGATTCTTTCCCTGAGAATAGATAATCGTAAGCGGCTTGTCCGCCACGTCAATCAGGTCCCACGCCATGCCCGGAACTTCTTCTACATAAGTTTCTAGCTTAGCCACATTGTCTATCAATACCAGCATCGCCTTGTTATCCGCACGTTGCTTTAATTCATAGACCCGCTGTACTGCATCCTCGTTCGTTGCATCACAACCGATTCCCCAAATCGTATCGGTGGGGTATAAAATCAATCCCCCGTCACGCAGAACTTCGCACGCATTCTTTATGTCCTCTTGTATTGTCATAAAATAATTTTATATTAATAGGGCAAATATACAAACTTTTGTTTAGTTTCTGAAAAATTTTCCGTCTGAAGTCAATGCTAGTCCTCTTTCAGATACAAAAAATTATCTTTAAGCAAAAAATGCGCGTCATGATCGGCCAAGAAACGGACAACGGTCAACACTTTGTCTTGTGGAAAAGGAATAGCCTCACTAAGCTGAAGGACCGGCATAGGCTTATCTTTCAGTTGTTCGCAAAGAGCATTCCGGATAGCCTTATATTCGGCGTTATGAATTCCACTCTCATGCTTGGCCACACAAATATCACACGTACCACAATCTTTATCACTCTTTTCTCCAAAATAATCAAGCAGAATGCGTGTCCGGCAAATATGTTCGGCATGGATATATTCCAGAACTTTATTGATACGCGCCTCATTTCGGGTCTTCCGGTCTTCATAAGCCGAACGCGGGATACGGAGATAGCGTTGCTCTTCCCGGGTTTGCCGGTATATAATTAAAGGAGTCTTTTTCTCCGGTATGTATTTTACAATTTTATATTTGGAAAGACCGACCAACAACCGATAGACATCCTCCCGGCTGCATCCGGCACGAGTGGCTATCTGGCTTTCATTGATATACGCATAATCCGAGAACAGTCCGGTATATGAGCGCAGAATTACCTGAATAATCATATCCGTCAACGCATCCTGATGCAAGTATTTATATAACTCTTCGCGGGTGGCCGTAAAGAGCAGACGGGAAGCATTGTCGGCCTCTTCGACATATTCTATATACCCCGCCAGCTCCAGCAGCTTCAAGGCATGATGCGTCTGGAGAATCGGGAATTTATAGGCCGCACAAAATTCGGAAAGGATAAAATCATGCACGGTATCCAGTCCGAAGCCCACCGCTATCTGATAATAATTTCCCAAAGCCTCATAAACTCGATAAATAAAAGCCTTTTCCGGGAATTCATCACTCAGCCGTTTCTTGAGCTGGGCTGAATCGATGGGCGAGCAGAGCGCTACCGCATAGGCTTTTTTCTCATCCCGCCCGGCACGTCCGGCTTCCTGATAATACTCTTCCAACGAGCTGGGCATATCTATATGGACTACCAGCCGGACATCCGGTTTGTCTATACCCATGCCGAAAGCATTGGTCGAGACGATAACCCGTGTCTCATCGTTTTTCCATTTGTTTTGCCGAACGATCTTTTCCTCATGGCTCAACCCGGCATGGAAATAGTTGGCGGAGATTCCCTCCTTTTGCAAATATTCCGCAATCTCTTTGGTCTTTTTCCGATTGCGGACATAAACGATAGCCGTACCCGGCACCCGATTCAATATATATACTAAGGTATGAAGCTTATTATCGGTATTGCGTACGATATAAGCCAAGTTCTTCCGGGCAAAACTTTTACAGAAGACATTCTTCTTGGGAAACAGAAGACGCTCCTGAATATCATCGACCACCTCCGGGGTAGCGGTGGCCGTTAGCGCCAACACCGGCACTCCGGGAAGCATCCGGCGGATTTCGGCAATTTTCAGATAAGAAGGGCGAAAGTCATACCCCCATTGAGAAATACAATGGCTCTCATCGACCACCAGAAGACACACCTTCATGGCCTGCAATTTGCTCTGAAACAATTCCGTCTCCAAACGCTCGGGCGAGACATAAAGGAATTTATAATCTCCGAAAATGCAATTCTCCAATTGGGTAATGATTTCATCCCGGCTCATGCCCGAATGTACGGAGGTAGCCTTTATACCTATCCGTTTCAGATTATCGACCTGATCTTTCATCAACGCGATCAACGGAGTAATCACCAAGCAGATTCCCTCCATGGCCAAAGCGGGCACCTGAAAAGTTATGGACTTTCCGCCCCCGGTAGGCATCAACCCCAACGTATCTTTTCCTTGACACACCGAACGGATAATATCCTCTTGTAACGGACGGAACGAGTCATAGCCCCAATATTGCCGGAGGATTTGCAGGTAATTCGTTTCGTTTTCCATATATAGCGCCACTCAATCCGGAATCCGGATATCCTTTATCTGCAACTGAAGCGTTGTATTCCCATTATACGTATTCTCTTCGATGGTATAGCAAATATCAAATGGTTTCATCAGCTTGATATGCGCGTTATACTGACTCATGCTAAATGCAATACCATGAATTGGCGATGAAGCCGACTTGCTATCGATGATTTCCAGTTTGATATGCTCCTGGTCACGCCCCACCAGTTTGCTCGTCCCATAGTCCTGTACGCCACACGTACAGAATATCGGCTTATGGTTTTCCGGTCCGAACGGACTCATCTTCTTCAAGTCGCTCATGAACTTAGGAGTAATCTCCTTCAAATCCAGAAACGCATCGATATCAATCTGTGGTGTCATCTGCTCAGGAATAATCTCTTCTGCGGCAATTTGCTGGAACCGCTCTTTAAACGCCTCTAAGTTTTCCTCTTTCAAAGAAAGCCCGGCGGCATAGGTATGCCCTCCGAAGTTCTCCAGCAAATCCCGGCAATTCTCAACGGCCTTGTAAATATCAAACCCCGTCACGGAACGTGCCGACCCGGTTATCAGCTCGGACGATTTGGTAAGGACCACCGCCGGACGATAATATTTCTCGGTAAGCCGTGAGGCCACGATACCAATTACCCCCTTGTGCCATTCCGGATTGTAAACGATGATTGCCTTTTTGTCCTCCTGTTTATCGAAGCCCTCGATAATAGCGTTAGCCTCATCGGTAATTTTCTTATCCAGCTCGCGCCGTTCTTCATTGTAATGATTGATGCTCTCGCTCTTCTTCCGTGCGGTTACACTATCTTTAGCCAGCAAAAGGTCTACGGCCTCTTTCCCGTTCATCATCCTTCCTGAAGCATTCAGACGTGGACCTATCTTGAACACAATATCACTGATGGTAATCTCCTTTCCGGACAGGCCACACACATCAATAATCCCTTTTATACCGAAACTCGGATTGTTATTGATTTGCCTTAATCCGTAATAGGCCAAAATACGGTTTTCCCCTGTGATCGGGACAATATCCGAAGCAATGCTCACGGCGGTCAGTTCGAGCAATTTCTCTAAATCCGAAAAAGGGAATCCGTTGTTCAGCGCAAAAGCCTGCATGAACTTGAAGCCCACACCGCATCCGCTAAGGTGTTCATAGGGATAAACCGAATCCTCACGCTTGGCATCCAGCACCGCAACCGCATCCGGAAGCACCTCGTCGGGCATGTGATGGTCACAAATAATAAAATCAATGCCTTTCTGCTTGGCATACTCAATCTTATCAATCGCTTTGATACCACAATCCAACGAGATAATCAGCGAAACACCCCGTTCGTAGGCATAGTCAATGCCTTTACATGAGATACCATACCCTTCATCATACCTATCCGGAATATAATAATCCAGATTCGATGTAAAAGGTCTGAGGTACTTGTAGACCAATGCAACGGCAGTAGTCCCGTCTACATCATAATCACCATAAATCAAAATCTTCTCCTTATGTCCCAATGCGTGGTTCAGACGCTGGACCGCTTTGTCCATGTCCGGCATCAGAAACGGATCTTCCAAATCCTCCAAGCTGGGCTTGAAGAATTTCCGGACCGCTCCGGCTGAAGTAAGTCCCCGACGAACAAGCAGCAGACTAATAACCGGACTGAGCCCCAGTTCTTCCGCCAGCTTATCACGCAACCGAATCTCTTCGTCTGTAGGAGGTTGATAATTCCATTTGTTAGTCATTTATATGTTTTTTTCTTTTTTATCAGCTTCACATCCTTTCGTTTTCTTCCGGCTCAAGTCTGCCACTTGCCAGCGTGAAAGGATTCAATTTGTAAAGTTAGGAAATAAATCCGGATTGTCATCTATTTCTTTCTGATTTTTCAAGTATTTCATCCAAAACGCGCCTGAAGACTTTTCACAACACCCCAACCCTCTAATTGCATCACCCGAGTGATGCAATTAAATCACAACCGTGATGCAATTAATTCACCCGGGTGATGCAATTAAATCACCTGAGTGATGCAAACAAAATTTCCTTTAAAAAGGATAACCGATAGCCAAATGAAAACCTAACCCGTCCTTGAAATTCGGGATATTATAATAACCGCTCTTTCCGGTTTCGTACGGGACATGGAGTCCGATTCCGCAATCGACACGCACTACGATGAATTGCAAATCATAACGCAGACCTACCCCCGTCCCCAGAGCAAGGTCTTTCAGGAAATTTCCCCATTTCAATTGTCCGCCCGGACGATTCGGATCTTCATGAATCAGCCAAATATTGCCGGCGTCCAAGAAAACCGCTCCGTTCAGTCCGGCAAAGATAGGGAAACGATATTCCAGATTCGCCTCAAACTTCAAATCGCCCGTCTGGTCAATGTATCCATACTGATTATCCAAATCCGGCCGGAACCGTCCCGGACCGATACTTCGGATGGTAAATGCCCGAATACTATTGGCTCCTCCTATATAGAATTGTTCGTTATAAGGCGTAGTATGATTCTCGGCATTTCCATACCCATAAATCACCCCTGCACTCAGACGGCCTACCAAGTTATGCCCTTTCGCCAATTGCCGGTTATAACGAATCTCCGAGCTGACCTTGACAAATTGAGAAAACACATTACCCATCAATTGCTTGTTCTCCTCTTTGAAACTTTTTCCTGCCAAAGCATAAATACCACTCAATATATTTCCAGACTGGGTTATGGAAGTTTGCCACCAGATATGATGTTTTTTCTCTTTGAGCGGAGAATCATCATACGTGTACGTATAGCTCATGGATGGTATGAACTGGTCCTTCAAGCTCAAGAACAAGGCCCGGTTCGCCTGGGTAATGGAATCGAATGTCTCGGTAGTATGTTGCAATTTATTATAGGCCAATTTGAAGGGTACAACCGAATGATGACTGGTCGCCGAGCTTTGAAAATCAAGCGTAGCGCTTCCTCCAAAAGAGAGCATCTTAAAAAATTTAGCCCGATTCATCTGATCAGCATAAATCCGGAAAGTCGTGCTGGAGGGATAATGCAGATTCCGCTCCAAATACCCCGGAAACAGAAGCTGGGGTAAAGTCAGTGTGCTACTGATTCCCATCTCATAGCTATTCATCAAAGACGACTTACCTCCGACACGCTTGCCCGTTTGCCATTCATACGAACCTTTCAATTGGACACCGAACACCTCACCTCCACCAAATATGTTCCGCCTTGTCACGCTAAAAATAGCTCCCGGCCCAGTCTGGTCATTGCTTTTAGTGGTTACATTAAACTCCAATTCACCATCCAAAGGCAAATCATAGGCCGTATTGATGCGAACATCCAAGGTGTCACACCGGCGCGTTGTATCTTTCGGGGTATATTGTATTTCGGTATACTTGAATATGCCCAACCGGGAAAGTCCGGTCTGCGTATCTCCCTGCTTGGTGAACGAATAACGATCTCCTTCCTTAAATTGCAATTTACGATAAAGAACGGCCGGACGGACACGCAATTTCCCTTCATAAAGGATTCTCAGCCCATTATAATACATCGTATCTGTCGGCAATTCGTTATTATATCCGTTCAACGCAACCGTAATATCGCCAATTTTCCAAGGGCGGAGCGCTTCACGCGGCATACCGGAAGAGGGTACGATACGCAAGGAGACCTTTCCCGGATTTCGAGTTGTATCAGCATGATACGTAATATATTCCGGACGGAAATAATAATATCCATTGTTCCGAAGCAGAGAGCTGATGCGCTGGCGTTCGGCCTCCAATTGCACCACATTAAAATTATCCCCCTTATGCAACAACGACTCTATTTTGTTGGAGCGGACAATTGTATCTGTCCTATGCCGACGTTGCATATACCGGATGCTATCATACGTATAGGGCTTACGCATGGTAATGGTATATTGAATCTTCGCTTGCTTCGGGTCCTTGGGATTCGGAATCAGCTCATAGGAGGCATTTCCCCGGAAATAGCCATATTCTTTAAGGAGGTTCTGCGCGACCTTGACCCGGACCTCCGGATTTACGTTTGTAATCAATACCGGCTTAGCGGCCAATTTATCGAACATCCATTTTCCCAATTTCCCTTTTTTATGAATCAAAGCATTATACATCCACAAACCGAAAGGGAAAGGCAAACGGACCGATGAGCTTCCCAACAAGGCATTGTTCGGCGGATAATCCAATGCCGCCCGGATCTCGGTCAGTGTATTCTCACCAGCCTCCGTCGAGTCCTGTTCGATTACCTCTACCTTCTTGATACCCGTATAAAGAATCTCCTCTTCCGGCAGATTCTTGGTAACGGAACAAGAAGTAAGCAATCCCACCAGCAAACTTATAATATATATATTACTTTTCCTTTTCATTTTCCTTGTTTTTTTCATCTTCATCCACCGGTTTCACTTTATTCCGCTTGAAGATAAACAATTCACGCATGTGTTGCATCTTTTTATGGAGCACAATACCGGCTCCCGTTTCCGTCAGTTCTCCTTCCAACAGACTTTCGTAATCTTTGTTGTGGAATATTTTCACGTAGCGGGTGCCACTCGGATCCAACCGGTATTCAATTGAGATATTATCGATAAACGGTTGAGCTTGCCCCTGATTGATTTCCGCTCCTGTCGAGATTCGTCCACCCAATACAATACGAATTCGATCATTGTAAAAACGTTTGGCAAAACGGAATGAATAATCGGTACGCTTATTGCCATCCCCGTTATCATCATAGCTCTCCATACCGAAGTTAATATCAACAGATTTCAAGGCACTCCCGGCAATATTATTGATTTCATTTTGCAAGAAACTATTCAAGGCCGCACCCATATCCAAGTTTGCCTTACCCGTGGTCGTACCGCTTCCCAAATACATGCCTGTCACCAACATACTGACCGCCTGCTTGGCCTGCTCTTCTTCACCCATCCGTGCCAGCTGCTCTTGCATAGAAGCATCTTCCGGCGCTTCAAGAATAAACTTCAGTCCCAGATTCTCTAATTGTTGGCTCAATTCGATTCCCACATCAAAATTCACCATCCGTGAACTCTGATCATCCAAGGTAACCGAAGTCCGGATCCGCTCGGTAGCGGTGATGTGCATAGTCGGGTCCATCGGATTACCGGTCCATTGCACATAACTCCCATTCTCTACATTAAACTCCTTCAAAGGAATGACCGGCAAGGAGTATTTGATAGTTCCGCTCGACAACGTATAGCGTCCGTTCAAGAACATATCTCCCATCGGAGTATATTGGAATGAAAGATCCCCTCCCCCTTCCAGGTTTACGTGACTGGATTGATCCGGAGACAAGTCCACATTCGCCTGTACTGCCTGATCAATATGAATCGTCATAAGCATGTCCATCCCCCCCAAAGGCATGGAGGACGCCCTTGGACGCCGGCGGAGCAGGGTATCCTCATCAAAAGAGGTAAATGTCACCAATCCAGACAACCTGTCCTGTACCGTCAAAGGAGAATCCTGCAAAACGTAGGTAACATTCGTCCCCCCCAACAAATCCAAATCCCCCCGCATCACCAAAGCATTCAACGGTCCCCGAATCGAAGAGGACAGATTGACAAAGACCTTTCCATAAACCAAGCTGTTTTTGGTCCGTTTGGTACTCAACAATTGCATATTCCGCGCTCCTAAAGCCAAATCTGCCGTCATAGCCGACATATTCGTAAAGTCGACGGTTCCATCTATCACAAAAGGATTTTTCCCATTAGCATACAGACTATACTTATCAAACCAAATCCGATTGTCATGAATCTTTATATCTTTGGGTTCAAACTGAATAGCGGTATTGGCCGGAACAAGATACAAATTCGCCGAATCCATACGGAGGTACCCCTGAATATCCGGCAAGTTTGTGGTACCGGCAAGCGTCATCTCGCCCTGCAGATTTCCCTTCAGCTGAGCCATGCCCTCCGGAATAAACGGATTCAGCATAGACAATGGCAAAGAAGATACCGTACAGGTACCGTCAATGTTCTCCTGTTTTCCACTTTGGTAATAAACCGATGAGGTCAGAATTTCACGGGTATCATGAAACAGGTGCATATCAACCTGATGTTCATTGTCAGCCAAAGGCAAATAAACCGCACTGAACAACAAGTCACCCACTCGTCCTCCTTCATAATGCAAAGAGTCAATATTAAATCCAGCCGTCATCGTATAAGAACTGTCTGAAGGCATATACTGGATATCCGCGTTAAACATCCCACTGATATCCGGCAAATAAGCCGAAAAGCCTTTCGAGATTTCATCGAGACTGACCTGTCCCAAAGCCATATCTATTTCGTTCCAGCCTTCCGGTGTCTCTTTGCTCTGAATATCCAGAAAAGCGCCATCGCCTCCTTGCAAGGAGACATCTGCCCGGATATTCTTTTCATCCTTAATAATAATATAATTATCCGGATTCAACGTAAAACGGTTAAAAGCAAAAATAGGATTTTCCGGGAAAAAATTAATATTCATTCCTCCTCCTTCCTCTTTTCCGACTTTCAATCCGAACAAAATACCGGTATCTCCTTTTTCATTCTTATATTGCAGGAGGGCATCCATAAAACCGGTCTGCAACTGGCCACTCAAATCCATCGAGAAAGGAGTCTGCTGCTTGAACTTATTTTTAATAACTTCCGCCTGATAAAAAATACCAACCGTATCTTGCCATACTCGCATCTGTATCGTATCCAATAAAAAGGTATCGCGCAACAACTTATAGGCACGCGCATCCATCCGTATTCCGGTTACCGGAGAAGTATATGCATTCAAATCCAGACGCTGGAAGTCTATATTATACATCTGCGCAAAAGCATAGACAGGATTATCTTTTTTTGCATTCAGTTCCAAATGCAAATTCGGAAGCATAGGACGAATCAAAGCCAAACGCACAATCGAATCTTTTGCCATTTGCCGGTCCATCTCCGCTGAGATGTGATTAAAACTCTGGCTCAATCCGTTGATTCCTGAATTTCCGGTCAATGTCAAAGACAAATCTCCGGCATGGAATGAGACAAAAGTTGAATCCGAATGTGTCCGGGCCTTTACAACCAACGTCTTGGGATGCGCTTTATATTTTCCCGAAACCAGCTCCCAGTCACCCAAAGTCAAATCGGCTATATATTTATCTTTCAAATCGGTTTCCGCCTCGGCAACTAATTGAAAGGAGGTAGAAAATGGATTGTCGCTAAGGTGCAGTCCTTCAAAATCCAAATGCTGCATATCGGCTATCAACTTGGCTTTCAAATTATCTTGTTTCACCGAAGCATTCAGAGAGATATCCATCTGCGCCAACGGATAGTGGCTGATTAAATCTACCTTAGCCAACTGATTTTCCAAAGAGCCTTCCAACCGGATATCAGAAACAGAAGAGCGCCCATAACGCAAGTCCGCTACCCGGACATCCACCTTCGCCCACGTCAACGAGTCAAACATATTCAAACCTTTCCCCTCTGCATTTACCGAAGCGCTCATCCAATACAAAGAGTCGTGCGGAAGAAAATGTACCGGCTCCAAACTATCTACCGAAAGGTGTGCTTTATAACGTTCCTCTTTAGCATGGTAAGCCGCTTGCAGACGGATCTTCCCGACCCCATCTTGCAATAACAGGCGGGTCCGGTATTGCTCACCCTCCAATTCAGCATCCCCTCTTAGCAACAAATGATGCGGAATAGCCAAATTATCCCGTGATTCAACCGGGAGGAAAGCCAATAAGAAATCCAGGTTTCCGGAAAACACCTTTAGGTCTATTTTTCCTTTCCTCTTCTTCTCGTCAGCTATAGAAGTAGCCTTTCCGTTTACCTGCATATCCAGTGCTCCGGGCAACTGTACCTGTACCCGTTTCAATTTTAGCAAATCCTGATTCCCAGAAACATCTGCATTTATCCATAAATCCTTATCCGGATAGGCATGAAGCAAATCTTCCGGCAATTCGCCAGCGAGTGTCAGCAAATCATTTTTCCCGAAATGAGCATCCAAATGCAGATTCATATTCTCTTGAGACCCTTTATTCCAAACCGTATATGGGATTGCGGCCTCTAATGTTGCACGCGAATAGGGAGTTTCCAAAATCAACGCCGGCACATCCAGCTGATTCCCTTTTCCATGCACAGCACCTTCCAAACGGGTTATTTCCAATCCGGAACGCTCTTTCAACATAAATGTCTTTATTGTCCCCGACAAGGAAGTACTATCATAATAAAGCGCATTCAACCGAATAGCTATATCCGACAAGCCTATATGGGAAGGGTCAAAACCTTTCTTGGCTTTTTCCTCATTAGCTGTATAATCCAAGGAAGAAGCCGTTAGTTCAAACGAATCCGCACCATAACTTGCCTTGCCTAAATCTACTTTTCCGTTCCGCAATTTAGCTTCAGTAATAAATCCGGATATACGCAACGTATCTTGCGGCATCTGCATGGCCAAGGCAACCCGTGTCAAATCAACCTTCTGCAAATCCAAAAACCAATTCAGCGGGGCTGAAGCGACTGTATCTGCTTGAGAAGTCGTATCGGTCAACAACAATGTTACCGTTGCGTCCGACAGTTCCAGCCGATTAAGGGTAGCCCGTTCGGAAGAAAGACTGATTCGGTCTGCTTTCGCTTCGAAGTTCCCGATAAACCCTTTTATCTCCATACCTTCCAACAAATCTTTGGTGTTAGCCTGTACATTCCGGAAGCCAACCGACTCCACCAATACCTCTTTATGGAACAAAGGCCAAGGACGGATCCGGATATTCAGCTCATCCAAAGAGAACAGCGTATCGGTCGGGAGCTGATTCTCTACAACCTTTACTCCTTGAACTCGCAAATTCAACGGAAAAGAAAGGCGGATGCGTTCTATCCCTATCCGCATACCGGTTGCCTGACCGGCATAATAGGCTGCCTGACGAACGGCAAAGTCCTGAAATGCTGGAACATACAACAGTACGGACAATATAATTATCAATAAAAATGGTATAAGCAATAGAATACCTGCCCTTTTAATCCAAATCCTCATTGCAGCTCTTATTTTCTTCAAATATACCACAAACATACAAAATTTTCCATTATATTTGCAAAATCAAGCCGACAAACAAATAACCATGGAAAAGTTCTTAGGCTTTCAGACTGACACAAATACATATTAACTTAAAAAGCTGACAAATGGAAGGAATAAAAAATCTGATATTTGATTTTGGAGGTGTGCTGATTAATATCGACCGGACTGCCTGGCGTATCGCTTTCGAAAAATTAGGCATTGACAGCATTCATGAAAATGTCTTAGACGACTACCAACAAAAGGAACTATACCGGCAATTGGAATCAGGAAACATTCCGGCTGCAGCTTTTCGGGCAAGCATGAGACGGCTAACAGAACAATCCCTGACAGACGAACAAATAGACTCCGCTTGGATTGCCATGTTAACCGATATTCCTTCTTATAAATTAGACTGGCTATTAAAATTACGTGAACATTACCACATCATGTTGCTAAGCAATACCAATAGTATTCATTGGCAATGGGCCGTACAAAACCGCTTCCGGTACAAAAACCATGAAGTAGACGACTTCTTCGACCGGATTTATCTCTCTTATGAAATACACATGCAGAAACCGGATGTGGAAATTTATAAATATGTGCTGAATGACTCCATGATTGAAGCCAATGAAACATTCTTCATAGACGATTCAGCGGCAAATTGCAAAGCTGCCGAATCCTTGGGCATACGCACCTATTGCTGTCCGGCCGGTTCTGATTGGACATTCCTGTTCAAAGACGAATGAAGAACAAAGAAAGTCCATTTACGCTTGCCAATCCAAATAATCATCAAACGTGCAATGCTCCAGATTCGGAATAACACGATAAGCTTTATTTTGCAATTTCTCTATCGGATTAGTAGTGCTGAGAGCTATAACCCGCATATCGGCATCATTTCCGGCCTGAACTCCTGCAAACGAATCTTCAAACACTAAACAATCTTCCGGTTTCCGATTCAAATCTTTAGCAGCTAAAAGGTAACACATCGGATTGGGCTTTCCTTGCGTAATACGATCAGCAGACACTACCGTATCAAACAATCCATTCATTATGGGAAGTTCTTGGAAAGCATGAGCCAATTTAGCATTATCAGAGCTTGTAACCAAGCCAACCTGCACACCTTGCTCCTTCAACATCCGGACAAATTCAAACGAACCCGGCAGTACCGGCATAGGCATTGTCCTATCATAATGATTGGATTCATCCAAAATCTGCTTCTTCTCCTCTTCGCTTCTATCCGAAAAATACTTTTCAATAATTCCATGAATTGTATTTCCTTTTATACAGGACGCAAAATTAGGAATTCCAGCATGATAACGTTCGCCCATCTCATTCCAAAAAACATCATAGAGCTTTTCCGTATCGACTAAAACACCGTCAAAATCAAAAAGCGCCGCCTTCAAATTCTTATTCATCATACAAATTCATTTAAAAAGACGAGGGAACAAGGTTCGTACAACTCGCCCTATCCCCTCGTCCATTTTATGTTATAAGTCAACTATATGTCAACCTTTTTTACTTAATATTCGGGTTCAACTTATTCCACTCAGAAATTGCCGGCAGAACACCCATAGCGATAACTTCATCACGCAACTCGCACAAGTGAGCATAGCTCTTGTCCAAAGCAGCCTGTTCTTCTGCAGTTCCGTTCAAAGCAGCGCAATGGCAACCGTCAGCAGTAATAGAAGTTTCCCAAGCCATCATGATATGATCATACTTGTCGTTTGAAATGTATGTACCAGCCGGCCAACGGAATGCCTTACCACCCATAGCAGCACCAATCATTTCAATAGAAACGTATGACGGGCTTTGGAATGAAGAACGACCACGCAAAGCAATAATATTAGCACCGCCCTTCGTAACTTTCTGCTGGATTTCAGCCCATTTGTCTTTTGGCAGAGCATCAGTTCCAATCATGTCGATCAACGGCTTGCCATCCACCTTTGCTGTTGAGGCAAATACAGCCATCTGTTCGCCATGGCCACCATACGTACGGCAATTTTCAACTGCATCCATAGGAACGCCAAAATACTTAGCCAATTCACTACGCAGACGAGTAGAGTCCAAAGCAGCCAATGTAGTAACCTGAGAAGGTTTCAAGCCTGAATACAACAAAGTGATCAAACCGGTAATATCAGCCGGATTGAAGATAATTACAATATGCTTAACATCCGGGCAATACTGTTTTACATTCTTACCGAATTCTTCTGCAATAGCCGCGTTTCCCTTCAACAAGTCTTCGCGCGTCATACCTGCTTTACGAGCAGCGCCACCAGAGTTAACGATATATTTAGCACCAGTCAATGCTTCTTTAATGTCAGAAGTGAAAGTAACGTTTACACCTTCAAAACCGCAGTGGAATAATTCTTCTGCAACTCCTTCCAAACCCGGAGCATACGGGTCATACAGACAAATGTTAGGAGTCAGGCCCATCATAATGGCAGTCTGAGCCATGTTAGAACCGATCATACCGGCAGCACCAACAATGGTAAGTTTTTCGTTTGTTACAAATTCCATAATGCTTATTATTTAAATGGTTAAAAACGCAGATAGAAACATTGGCTTGTTTCTTCCCTGCCTCGATTATTTTCCTGCAAAAATAACAAAATATTTAGAGCCTATTTCATTTTTACGAGAAAAGTTTTCATCTTTGCGCGCAAAAATAACATACGACAAACCGAATAAAGTTCTTTTTAAATAGTTATACATTTTATATGGAAAATATACAAACAAGCAAAAGCAAAGGAATGGCGTGGATAGAAGCCGCACGTCCTAAAACGCTTCCCGCCTCGATAAGTCCGGTGATAATCGGTTGTGCGTTGGCGTTTCGAGATGGGGCATTTCAATGGATTCCGGCTCTTCTGTGCTTTGGCGTTGCCTTGCTGGCCCAAATAGCCAGCAATTTTGCCAACGATTATTTCGATTTCAAAAAAGGGGCTGACGGATCCGACCGCTTGGGGCCGGAACGTGCCGTAGCGCAAGGCTGGATTACTCCGAAAGCAATGTTAAAAGGCACATTTTTAATGTTAGGACTGGCTTGCCTCTGCGGATGCGGGCTACTCTTTTTCGCCGGTTGGGAACTGATTCCGGTCGGTCTGGCTATCGCTCTTTGCGTCTTGGCCTACTCAGCCGGTCCATTCCCTTTGGCTTATCGCGGGTTAGGCGATATATGCGTCTTATTGTTCTACGGTATCATACCGGTCTGCTTTACCTATTATGTACAGACCTTAACCTTCTCCTGGCTGACTTTGATTCTTTCTATAGCCGTAGGCTTGCTGTCCGTCAACATATTAATCGTCAATAACTACCGGGATTACCGGCAAGACAAGGCGGCCGGTAAGTACACCACCATCGTCCTGTTCGGGAGGCGTTTCGGACGAATAGCCTATCTCATGAACGGTTGTATCGCCCTATTGCTGATTTGTCCGTTATTGATTCAGGTAGAGCTCTGGATGCAATCGCTGTTCGCCCTCTATTTCGCTCTCTTTATCGCCACTTGGCAAAAGATGCGACGCACCGAAGGCCGGGCTTTGAACCGCGTATTGGGACAGACCGCCCGCAATGTCTTTTTGTTCGCCCTCCTGATGGCGGTGTTTCTCTATATTTATTAAATGCTTATTCTTTTACTTTGACAATATAAAAGGTAAGCCCCTCATCAGTCTCTTTTGTGAAATAAAAATGGTTGGGTAAACTATACAGCGGCTGGAACGTAAACCATCCGCTATGACAGATATCATCTTCCGTACTCCGGATCCCCCCCTTTTTTCCCCACTCCATATGGACATTGAATTGCCGGTCGCTTTCCAGATCCTTGACAAACCAATAGGATGTGGGGGCTTCCTCTTTTGTCAGAGGCATCAATCCATATTCGATAAACAGGTAACGCCCTACCTTGGCTTTGTTGCAAATTACTTCATATTTGGAAGAATAACGTTCTCCCGGTTCAATCTGCCATTGCAAATAGGGAACCATTTTGTCCCCGCGTATTTCATACAAGGTGCTCCCTATGTTCAAGGCAAAAAACAATCGGCCTTGATAGATGGAGAAATTTCCTTTAGAAACAATAGCCCCCTTGTCGTAAGATTCCTCATAGAAAA
>ERZ857521.866-NODE-866-length-41414-cov-3.946251_pt1 | contig 41414 bp, 36 predicted proteins | sample MGYA00519701_ERZ857521 | MGnify/ENA primary metagenome ERZ857521 (study PRJEB31778, sample SAMEA3449346) | human gut metagenome | biome: human gut; feature: human-associated habitat; material: faeces | place: United Kingdom | collected 2010/2012 ...
GCTCATGGGTCGTAAGATCGCCGAAGAGGGCTGAAAACCCAATACCGTCAAAACCGCCGGGATTATTTCCCGGCGGTTTTTTCTCCCGCTGACAGATGTGCAGGGGGTATCGTTTTATCAGTGAACGGTACCGTGGGAAGGAGCGGATACCAACGGACGAGATCACCGATACAAAGAATCAGGCGGCAAACAAGTACAGGATGTGGGAGGAGCATGGCCTCAGGTTCGGGTTCCATGCCTTCGATACCCCGCGGACCTGTCCCGGGCGGACGATTTCCTCTGGGGGAGACCAAGATCCCCTTGGGTTTACCGGGAAGCTAACCGCAGGGGATCTATGAAAAACGAGGGAACACACAAAAGTGTTCCCTCGTTTTTTCACGTTCAAAAGCAGAAATCTCTGACATGGCAAAACCCGGTCGCAGGGGCTGCGTTCAGGGCTGGGGATCGGCATTGTAGGTGGTCAGCACCCGCTTGGCCACTTCCCGCCGGGAGATCCGGTTATCCATGGCCTGCTTTTCAATGTAGCGGTGGGCTTCCTCCTCGGACATGCCCAGACACTGGATCAGCGTCCACTTGGCCCGGTTTACCAGACGGATCTCCTGGATCTTTTCATCCACAGAGGCCTGCTTTTCGCCCAGACGCCGCAGCCGTTCCCGGACGGCACAGAGGACCTGCAGCGAGTGCGTGACCATTTGGGTGGAGGTGGGTTTGGAGAGGGTGAGAACCCCGTGCTCCGTCACCTTGTCATAGACCTCCTGAAAGAGCTCGTTGCGCACAAACAGAAGCGCCACGGCATCGCTGCGGGCACACACGTCAATGGCCAGCTGCACGCCGAAGTCGTCAGGCAGCGGCGCATTGATGAGCACCATGTCGTACTGCTTGCCCATCATGGCCCGGCGTGCCTCCCCGGTGCTTTTTACCACCGTCACCGGCCAGTAGAGAGAGGGAGGCAGTAGTCCCATGACCGTCTGGGCAAACTTCTCCCCCGCGGATACCAGGAGGACACTGTATGTGCGTTCTTGGAATACCATGGGCTCCCTCCTTCCGGTCAGAGGCTGAAAACGGCTCTCAGGCTTTGCTGTAAGCTGACAGGATCACAGACGGCAGATGCTCCCGGATAAAGCCACTGGCAGCGGCAGCTTCCCGGGCCTCATCCAAAGAGATAGGCAGGCGGCGGAAGGTCGCCAACAGCTCCGGCGATGCCTCGTACAGATTAAAGTCCGCACTGGGGGGAAGCAGCCGGTTCCGGCGGATGCCGTCCAGTCCGGCGTAGATCAGCAGGGCAAAGGCAATATAGGGATTGGCGGTGGGGTCTGGGGAGCGCAGCTCCACCCGGCGATACTCCCCCTCGGCAGCGGGGACGCGGATCAGCTGGGAGCGGTTCTGAGACGACCAGGTGATATAGCCGGGGGCCTTGCTGCTGCCAAGGCGAAGGTAGGATTCCGGGCAGGGGTTGAGAAACGCAGTCATGTCATAGGCGTGTTCCAACAGCCCCGCGATGACGGCGGACATGGGCTCGGCGCCGGTGCCGCTGTGGACGGACAGATTGATGTGCAGTCCGCTCCCCGGAGCGCCGGTGAGGGGCTTGGGAGAGAAGTCCGCCCAGAGGCCGCTGCGGGCAGCAATGGTCTGTACCACAGAGCGGAAGGTGACCGCATTGTCAGCCGCAGTCAGGGGATCAGAGTAGCGGAAATCAATCTCGTTTTGACCGGGTCCCTCCTCATGGTGGGAGCTCTCCGGGCGGATTCCCATCTGCTCCAGCGTGAGGCAGACCTCCCGGCGTACGTTCTCCCCTCTGTCAGCAGGAGCGATGTCCATATAACCCGCGTGATCGTAGGGCTCACTGGTGGGTTCGCCGTTTTCGTCTGTTTTGAAAAGGTAGAATTCCATTTCCGCACCAAAAGAAAATGCAAACCCCGCCGCCCGGGCATCCGCCACAGCGGTCTTGAGGACATGGCGGGTATCGGCTTCGAACACAGAGCCGTCCGGCCGGGTGATGTCGCAGAACATGCGTACCACCTTGCCGTTTTCCGGCCGCCAGGGCAGCTCTGAGAGCGTGGAGGGATCCGGTCTTAGGAACAGATCCGAGCGCACTTCGCCGCCAAAGCCGGCGATGGCCGAGGCGTCAAAGGCCATGCCGCTGGTGAAAGCCCGCCGGAGTTCCCCAGGCATGATGGAGATATTCTTCTGCCGTCCGTAGACGTCGCAGAACGCCAGGCGGATGAACTTCACGTTCTCCTCCTCCACGTACTGTATGACCTCTTGGGCTGTGTACTTCATGGCGCTACCTGCTTTCTGTTTATCAATTTGCAACATACATCTGCCGGTAAGGGGTGCTGGAATCCGGTGTGACCACCGTAAACGGAGCGTCCAGAAGCTCCTCCGGATTTTCCCCGAAGAGGCGTCCGAACTCCTCCAGCTCCGGCCGGATCTCTTCCAGGTCTTCCGGTGTGGCCGGACGGGCAGTCACCTGGCTGGGGAAGATCACATCCTCACAGGCGGAGCGGAGGAAAACTTTCCCGCCGTGCATCCCGGTGCAGGGGAAATTTCCCACAATGGGGCGCCGGCTGGTGTGAAGCCCCAGCACCACGATGATACCGCCGGCCTGATACTCACCCAGAAAGCTTCCGGTGCGTCCGCCGATGACCATCACCGGCAGTTTGTCTCCGTAGGCCTTCATGTGGACACCGGCCCGGTATCCGGCATCACCCCGGACATAGATGGCGCCGCCCCGCATGGCATAGCCCGCTGCGTCTCCTACGTTGCCGTGAACCACGATGGTTCCGGCGTTCATGGTGTCGCCCACAGCGTCCTGGGCGTTGCCATCCACCCGGATGGAGGCACCGTTGAGATAGGCTCCCAGGGCGTTGCCGGGGATGCCGTCAATGGAGATGCGGCAGTTTGACAGGCCCGCGCCGATGAAGCGCTGGCCCAGGCAGCCCTCGATCCGGCATTCGCCGCCGGCACTGCGCACGGTTTCGTTGAGTGTCTGATAGGAAAGAGAGGATGCATCGATTAACATAGTACCATACCTCCGCGTATTTTCAATGGGGAAATCAACTGCCGCAGCTTATTCTCCGGCGTGGGCCACGCCCAGCACCCGCAGCTCCCGGTCTGTGAGGCCAATGCCACGGAGCATCAGACGGTTGCCCCGCAGGGCCTCGATGGAGTTGATGCCCATGCCGCCCATGAACTCCTTGATCTCATGTTTCCAGGCGGTCATCAGGTTGATGAGCCGCTGGCTGCCCTCGTCTGGATCCAGCCGGGCCACCAGTTCCGGACGCTGGGTGGCAATGCCCCAGTTGCACTTGCCGCTCTGGCAGGTGCGGCACAGGTGGCAGCCCAGTGCCAGCAGGGCGGCGGTGGCCACATAGCAGGCGTCGGCTCCCAGAGCCACTGCCTTGATGACGTCGGCGGAGGAGCGGATGCTGCCTCCGGCGATGATGGAGACCTGGTTTCGGATCCCCTCATCACGCAGCCGCTGATCCACGGCGGCCAGAGCCAGTTCGATGGGGATGCCCACGTTGTCCCGGATGCGGGTGGGCGCCGCGCCGGTACCGCCCCGGAAGCCGTCGATGGCAATGATATCGGCACCGCTGCGGGCAATGCCGCTGGCGATAGCGGCGATGTTGTGGACGGCGGCTACCTTGACGATGATGGGCTTCTTATATTCTGTAGTCTCTTTCAGGGAGCACACCAGCTGGCGCAGATCCTCAATGGAGTAGATGTCATGGTGAGGAGCCGGGGAGATGGCGTCGGAACCCTCCGGCACCATACGGGTGCGGGACACGTCTCCCACGATCTTGGCGCCGGGCAGGTGCCCGCCGATGCCGGGCTTGGCGCCCTGGCCCATTTTGATCTCGATGGCGGCGCCGGCTTCCAGATAGTCCTTGTGAACGCCGAAGCGGCCGGAGGCCACCTGTACCACCGTGTTGGCACCATAGCGGTAGAAGTCCTCGTGAAGGCCGCCCTCTCCGGAGTTATAGCAGATGCCAAGAGCCTCTGCTGCCCGGGCCAGGCACGCATGGGCGTTGTAGCTGATGGAACCGTAGCTCATGGCGGAGAACATCACCGGCATGCTCAGCTCCAGCTGGGGAGGCAGGGTGCAGTCCAGACGTCCCCAGACATCCCGGGTTACATCCGTAGGCTTTTTTCCCAGGAAAACCCGGGTCTCCATGGGCTCCCGCAAGGGGTCGATGGAGGGATTGGTAACCTGGGAGGCATTGATCAGGAGTTTGTCCCAGTAGATGGGCAGGGGCTTGGGGTTTCCCATGGAGGAGAGCAGTACGCCGCCGGAGCCGGCCTGTTTGTAGACCTCACGGACAGTATCAGCGTCCCAGTTGGCATTTTCCCGCAGCTGGCAGTCGCTTTTGACGATCTTCAGCGCCCGGGTGGGGCAGACGGAGACACAGCGTTGGCAGTTGACACACTTGCTCTCGTCGGCCAGCATCACATGGTGGGCCTCATCGTAGCGGTGTACCTCGTTGGCGCACTGCTGTTCACAGATGCGGCACCGGGTACAGCGGCTGTCGTTTCGGACTACCTCGTACTCCGGGTAGAAATCATTGATTTTCATCAGTATGCGCCCTCCTTTACCCGGACGATCACGGGTTCGCCTCCCATGGGGGAGTAGAGATTTTCAGCGTCCGGCGCAATGGCCCGGATGGCCGCCTCTTCGCTGGCGATGTACACCAGGTCTTCCTTTTCACCCACCACCATGCTGCGCAACTTCAGCCGGTCGTTGAGGGCCATGAGCCCGCCGTTGAAGCCCAGGATGATGGAGAAAGGCCCTGTTACCAGCAGACTGGGGAACATGGTGCGAAGATACGTCAAGACCTCCCGCTCCTCCGGCGGGCGGCGGGCAATGGTGCTCCAGAAGGGAGCGGCCATGACCGCCGCCGCCTCCGAAAGGCTCAGCTTCTGGCGGCGAAGCAGATAATCCAGCACGTAAGTGAGGACTTCGGTGTCCGTCTGGAGGGTGCACTGATAACCGAACATCTCGATGAAGCGGCGGTTGGCGTCATAGGAGGAGATCTCACCGTTATGGACTACGGAATAGTCCAGCAGGGCGAAGGGATGGGCGCCGCCCCACCAGCCCGGGGTGTTGGTGGGATAGCGGCCGTGGGCAGTCCAGCAGTAGCCCCGGTACTCGCCCAGACGGTAGAACTTGCCGATGTCTTCGGGGTAGCCCACGCCCTTGAAAACGCCCATGTTTTTGCCACAGGAGAACACATACGCCCCGGGGATCTCCGTATTGAGGCGCATAACGGTGCGCACCACGAACTCCTTTTCATCCACCTGCATGGCCCGCAGGGCGGAGCGCAGGGGGGAGGCGAAGTACCGCCAGATCAACGGCTCATCGGTGATCTGAGGCATTTTTTCCACGGGGATCTCCTCCGCCAGGACGATGTCGAAGCGCTCTTTCAAAAACGCCTCACAGGCCCGGCGGGTACTGTGATCCTGGAAAAAGAGATGAAAGGCGAAATAGTCCCGGTATTCCGGGTAGATGCCATAGCCGGCAAAGCCGCCGCCCAGACCGTTGGAGCGGTCGTGCATGGGCTTCATACTGTCAACGACGGCCTGGCCGCTCATGCGCCGGCCCTCCCGGGAGATGACGGCGGAGACGGCGCAGCCGGAGGGGATACGCACTTGTCCTTCCAGTAGTTTCATGTATCTCATCCTTTCGGAGGAATGAAAAAAGGATGTCCAGCCAGAGAAAGGCAGACTCCTCCCTCTGAGTGAACATCCTTGTTCTTATATAAAAAAATACAGCCAAACAGGACGATTTGTCAACAAAACGGGCTGACAAAAAAATCCTTTTCTCTGCTTTTGTTTTTGGAAAATCTGCCATTGACGGGCAGGATGTCTTGGGCGTATAGTAAGCGCATCAAACGACGATGACGTCGCGGAAGGGAACTTCTGCCGGCGCATTGCCGTTTTTTTATTTTTTTCGTGAGGTGAATCGTTATGATGATACCGGAATATTTTGGCAGCATGGTATTTGATGACCGCGTGATGAAGGCACGCCTGTCCGCCGATGTCTACCGCTCTTTGAGAAAGACCATCGATGAGGGAACAAAGCTGGATTTGTCCGTGGCAAATGCTGTGGCTGCCGCCATGAAGGACTGGGCGGTGGAGAAGGGTGCCACCCACTTTACCCACTGGTTCCAGCCCATGACCGGCATCACGGCAGAAAAGCACGACAGCTTCATTTCCCCCGCCCCTGACGGCCGGGTGATTCTGGAGTTCTCCGGCAAGGAGCTCATCAAGGGCGAGCCCGATGCCTCCTCCTTCCCCTCCGGCGGCCTGCGGGCCACCTTTGAGGCCCGGGGCTATACTGCCTGGGATCCCACGTCCTATGCCTTTGTAAAAGGAAAGACCCTCTACATTCCCACGGCATTTTGCTCTTACGGCGGTGAGGCTTTGGACAAGAAAACGCCTCTGCTGCGCTCCATGGAGGCGCTGAACCGTCAGGCTATGCGGATTCTGCACCTGTTCGGCAATGAGGATGTCAAGTGCGTGCGCACCTCCGTTGGTCCCGAGCAGGAGTATTTCCTGGTGGATGCCGAGTTGTACAAGCGCCGCCCCGACCTGATTTTCACCGGCCGCACCCTCTTCGGTGCCCGTCCCCCTAAGGGACAGGAGTTGGACGATCATTACTTCGGTACCATCAAGCCCCGGGTAGCGGCTTATATGGAGGAGCTCAATCAGGAACTGTGGAAGCTGGGCATCCTGGCCAAGACTGAGCACAACGAGGTGGCCCCCGCCCAGCACGAGCTGGCTCCTATTTATACCACCACCAACTTGGCCACCGATCACAACCAGCTGACCATGGAGATCATGCAGACGGTGGCTGCCCGCCACGGGATGGTGTGCCTGCTGCATGAAAAGCCCTTCGCCGGCGTCAACGGTTCCGGCAAGCACAACAACTGGTCCATGTCCACCGACACCGGTGTCAATCTCCTCTCTCCCGGTGAGACGCCCCACGAAAACGCCCAGTTCCTGCTGTTTTTGTGCGCGGTGATCCAGGCGGTGGACGACTATCAGGATCTGCTGCGTACGGCAGTGGCCACCGCCGGCAACGATCACCGGCTGGGTGCCAACGAGGCACCTCCCGCGGTGGTGTCCATCTTCCTGGGCGACGAGCTTACCGCGGTGCTCAAATCCATTGAGGCGGATGCCCCCTATCAGGGCACGGAGCGCACCCGCATGAAGCTGGGAGTTCCCGTACTGCCCCGGTTCCTCCGGGATACCACCGACCGCAACCGGACCTCTCCCTTCGCCTTCACGGGCAACAAGTTCGAGTTCCGGATGCTGGGCTCCTCCAACTCCATTGCCTGCGCCAACATCATGCTCAACAGCGCCGTGGCGGATACCTTGCGGAAGTTCGCCGACCGACTGGAGGGCGCCGAGGACTTTGAGGGTGCCATCCACGCTCTGATCCAGGATACCCTCCGGGATCACAAGCGTATCATCTTCAACGGCAACGGCTATGACGATGCCTGGCTGGAGGAGGCGGAACGGCGCGGACTTGCCAACCTGCGCACCACGCCGGACTGCGTGCCCTGCCTGCTGGAGCAGAAGAACATGGATATGCTCACCGGGCTGAAGGTCTATACCAAGGCAGAGCTGGAGTCCCGTTATGAGATCACCATGGAGAACTACTGCAAGACCGTCACCATTGAGGCCCTCACCATGGTGGATATGGCCCGCCGGGACATCCTGCCCGCTGTGGAGACCTACACCTCCCGGGTGGCCGCTTCTGCCGCAGCCAAGAAAGCGGCGGATCCGGAACTCCTCTGTGCGTATGAAAAGGACCTGGTACGCAGACTCTCCGGCCTGACGGATCGGATCGCCGGGCAGACGGAAGCTCTGGAGCGGCTGATGGCTGAGCTGCAGACGGAAAGTGATGTCACTGCCACTGCCTGCCGGATCCGGGACGAGGTGCTTCCGTCCATGAGCGCTCTGCGGGCTGCCGTGGATGAGGCAGAAACGCTGACCGCTTCCGACTGCTGGCCGTATCCCACTTACGGCGACCTCCTCTTCAGCGTTCGCTGAGGCCCGGGGGCTGTGTCGGGAGAAAACGTAGCGATTCATATTTTGTGTGTGTTTTTAGGAGAAAAGAGGTTTTACTATGACGTACAGTGCGGTTAACACCATTTGGGTGCTGTTGGGAGCAGCTCTGGTGTTCTTCATGCAGGCAGGATTTTCCATGTGCGAGGCCGGCTTTACCAGAGCCAAAAATACCGGTAATATCCTCATGAAGAACCTGATGGACTTCTGCATCGGTACGCCCTGCTTTTGGCTTTTTGGCTTCGGCGTGATGTTTGGGCTGGGCTCCGGTGCCTTCGGATGGCTGGATCCCCTCATCATGAAGGACTACAGCCACATCCTTCCGGCGGGCGTCCCCCTGTGGGCTTTCGCCATTTTCCAGACGGTCTTCTGCGCCACCTCCGCTACCATCGTCTCCGGTGCCATGGCGGAGCGCACCAAGTTCAGTGCCTACTGCATTTATTCCGCAGCCATTTCCCTGTTCATCTACCCCATCTCCGGGCATTGGATCTGGGGCGGCGGCTGGCTGGCGCAGCTGGGCTTCCATGACTTCGCCGGGTCCACCGCAGTCCACATGGTGGGCGGCATCTGTGCCCTGGTGGGCGCTGCCATTCTGGGCCCCCGCATTGGCAAGTACGGCAAGGACGGAAAGCCCCGGGCCATCCTGGGCCACAACCTGACCTTCGCCGCCCTGGGCGTGTTCATCCTGTGGTTCTGCTGGTTCGGTTTCAACGGCGCGTCCACTGTTGGGATGGATACCGACGAGCTCATTGTCCGGGCAGGCCGGGTGTTCTTCAACACCAATATGGCTGCTGCTGTGGCCTGCTGCGCGACTTTGATCTTTACTTGGATCCGCTATGGCAAGCCCGATGTGTCCATGACTTATAACGCTGCCCTGGCGGGCCTGGTGGGCATCACCGCCGGGTGCGACGCGGTGAATGCCGTGGGCGCCGCCATCATGGGTGTGGTGTTCGGCATCGTTATTGTGCTGGCAGTTGAGTTCTTCGACAAGGTGGTCAAGATCGACGATCCCGTGGGTGCCATCTCCGTACACGGTGTGTGCGGCGCCCTGGGTACCATCCTCACCGGTGTGTTCGCCGACGGCGCCTCCACAGAGGCAGGCCTTCTCTACGGCGGCGGCTTCCACTTCCTGGGTGTACAGGTTTTGGGCGTGGTGACCGTGGCGGTTTACGTGGCGGTGATCATCACTGTGGTGTTCCAGATCCTTAAGCATACCATCGGCCTGCGGGCGGATGCCGCCGATGAGCTGGCGGGCCTGGACATCTCCGAGCACGGCCTGCTCACGGCCTATGCGGGCTTTGCCATGATGCCCGATACCCTCACCGCTGACGATGACGCGGAGTCCCCGGTGGTTGTGACCGGCGACGTTCCGGCGGCCGAGGCCATCCCGGTCAAGGCAGAGCCGTCCTTTGTCCCCGCCGGACAGCCCAAGCTCACCAAGGTGGAGATCATCTGCAAGGAGTCCCGTCTGGAAGCTCTGAAGGCGGCCATGACCCGCCTGGGCATCACCGGTATGACCGTGTCCCATGTGCTGGGCTGCGGCGCTCAGAAGGGCAAGCCCGAGTATTACCGCGGCGTTCAGGTGGAGGTGACACTGCTGCCCAAGGTCCAGGTGGATATTGTGGTCAGCAAGGTGCCTGTCCGCGACGTGATCGAGACGGCCAAAAAGGTGCTCTACACCGGCCACATCGGCGACGGCAAGATCTTCGTGTACGATGTGGAGAACGTGGTGAAGGTCCGCACCGGCGAAGAGGGATATGATGCCCTCCAGGACGTGGAGTGACGTTCCATCAAATAAACAATCAAATGAGGCGTGTATCAGCCGGCGTCCGGAAGCGGGGGCCGGCACACGCCGTATGGAGGAAAGACTATGTGTTCCATTATGGGTTATTGCGGCGGCGGCGCCGATTACGAAGCTTTTTGTGAGGGGTTCTCCCGCACCAAATCCAGAGGTCCCGATGACAGCCGCATCATCGATACGGGCATGGGGCTGATGGGCTTCCACCGTCTGGCCATCATGGGCCTGACGCCGGAGGGCATGCAGCCGTTCTCCCTGGACGGCAGCTATGTGGTGTGCAACGGTGAGATCTACGGCTATGAGCGGATCAAGATGGAGCTGTCCCAGAAGTACACCTTTGTCAGCGGTTCCGACTGCGAGGTGCTGCTGCCCATGTACCGGGAGTACGGAGTGGATATGTTCCGGATGCTGGATGCGGAGTTTGCCTGCATCATCTTTGACAAGGAGAACGGCAGCTATATCGCCGCCCGGGACCCCATCGGCATCCGTCCGCTGTTTTACGGCTATGATAAAAACGGAGTCATCGTCTTTGCCAGCGAGGCCAAGAACCTGGTGGGACTGGTGAAGGAGATCATGCCCTTCCCGCCGGGCCACTATTATAAGGACGGTCAGTTTGTCTGTTACGCCGACATGACCGCTGTGGATCATGTAGTGACGGATGACCTGGACACCATCTGCCGCAACATCCGGGAAAAGCTGGTGCGGGGCGTGGAAAAGCGTCTGGTATCTGACGCCAAGGTGGGCTTCCTCCTCAGCGGCGGTCTGGATTCCTCCCTGGTGTGCGCCATCGCCGCCAAGAAGTGCAAGCGTCCTATCCGCACCTTTGCCATCGGTATGGATGTGGATGCCATCGACCTCAAGTACGCCCGGGAGGTGGCGGACTACATCGGCAGCGACCACACCGAGGTCATCATCAACCGGGACGACGTCATCCGGGCCCTGGAGCCGGTAGTGGCACTGCTGGGTACCTTTGACATCACCACCATCCGGGCCAGTATCGGCATGTATCTGGTGTGCAAGGCCATTCACGAGACCACGGATATCCGGGTGCTCCTTACCGGTGAGATTTCCGACGAGCTCTTCGGTTACAAGTACACGGATTTCGCTCCCTCCGCTTCCGAGTTCCAGAAAGAGGCCCAAAAGCGCATCCGGGAGCTGTACTGCTACGATGTACTGCGGGCAGACCGCTGCATCTCCGTCAACTCCCTGGAGGCCCGGGTACCCTTCGGTGATCTGGACTTTGTCCGCTATGTCATGGCCATCGATCCCGAGAAAAAGCGCAACCACTACGGCAAAGGCAAGTACCTGCTGCGGCGGGCCTTCGAGGGGGACTATCTGCCTCTGGATATTCTCTATCGGGAAAAGGCCGCTTTCTCCGATGCTGTGGGCCACTCCATGGTGGACGACCTGAAGGCCTATGCCCAGAGCTGCTACACCGACGCGGAGTTTGCCAAAAAGTGCAGTCAGTATGACTATGTGCCGCCCTTTACCAAAGAGTCCCTCCTGTACCGGGAGCTCTTTGAAAAGTACTACCCCGGCCAGGCCCGCATGATCCCGGATTTCTGGATGCCCAACAAGAACTGGGAGGGCTGCGACGTGGACGATCCCTCCGCCCGGGTGCTGTCCAACTACGGCGGCAGCGGTATCTGACCCTGCGGGAAACAGGCAATCATCGGGAGGTGCAAGTTTGGAAAGAAACGAATCGCTCTGCGAAAAAAACAAAAAGGAGAACCATGTTCCCCAGGCTCCGGTTTCCCAAACCGGAGCCCGGGCCTGGCGCCACATTCATGAAGAATGCGGCGTCTTTGGCCTGTTTTCACCCAAAATGGAAGATGTTGCGTCCCTGGCGTATTATGGGCTCTATGCTCTGCAGCACCGGGGACAGGAGAGCGCCGGAATCGCCGTCAACGACGACGGCGTTTTCTCCGTTTGGAGGGATGTGGGCCTGGTCAGTGAGGCGCTGCCCCGCCAGCGGCTGCAGAATCTGGGGCAGGGGAGCATTGTGGTGGGCCATGTCCGCTACGCCACCACCGGTTCCGACGCGGCCCTCAACGCCCAGCCCCTCATCATCAATCACTTCAAGGGCCGCATGGCTCTGGCCCACAACGGCAACCTCACCAATTCCCTGGAGCTGCGTCGGGCGCTGGAGGAGCGGGGCTCTATTTTCCACACCACCACGGATTCTGAGGTCATCGCCTACCTGATTGTGCAGGAGCGGCTGCGTACCCGGTCTATTGAAGATGCGGTTAAGGGGGCTATGGATCGCCTGGAGGGGGCATACTCCCTGGTGATCTCCTCGCCCACCAAGCTCATCGCCGCCCGGGATCCCCATGGATTCCGCCCGCTGTGCATGGGCCGGCGGCCGGACGGAGCGGTGGTGTTCGCCTCGGAGTCCTGCGCCCTGGACGCCGTAGGCGCTGTCTTTGAGCGGGATATCCGCCCCGGGGAGATCGTCACCGTGGGGCGGGACGGCATCCGCTCCGATACCTCTCACTGCGGCACGGCGCCCAAGCGGCTGTGCGTCTTTGAGTTTATCTATTTTGCCCGGCCGGACTCCGTCATCGACGGATGCAGCGTCACCCAGGCCCGGCAGCGGGCCGGGGCCTTCCTGGCCCAGGAGCATCCGGTGGAGGCAGACGTGGTGGTTGGTGTGCCGGACTCAGGACTGGATGCAGCTCTGGGTTATGCGGTGGAATCCGGGATCCCATATGCCATGGGCTTTACCAAGAACAAGTACGTGGGCCGCACCTTTATTGCGCCCACCCAGGCCATGCGGGAAGACGGGGTCAATCTCAAGCTCAACCCCGTGCGTTCCGTGGTGGAGGGCAAACGGGTGGTGCTGGTGGACGACTCCATCGTCCGGGGAACCACCTGTCGGCGCACCATTGCCCTGCTGCGCCGGGCGGGGGCCCGGGAGATCCACATGCGGGTCAGCGCGCCGCCCTTTGTGGCGCCCTGCTATTACGGCACGGACATTGACAGTGCGGAAAACCTCATTGCAAACCAGCACACTGTGGAGGAGATCGCCCGGATCATCGGCGTGGATTCCCTGGGCTATCTCTCGCTGGAACACGTCAAACAGCTGGCCGGAACCGGGGAGAAGGGCTTCTGCACAGCCTGCTTTGGCGGCGGCTATCCCACGGCGGTGCCGGGGGAGGGGCAAAAGGATCGCTTTTCTCAAAAAATCGGAAAACAACATATGGAGGGAAGTTCACTATGACAAAGTATATTTTCGTGACCGGCGGCGTGGTGTCAGGCCTTGGCAAGGGCATCACGGCAGCCTCTCTGGGCCGCCTGCTCAAAGCCCGGGGGCTGAAGGTGGCCGCCCAGAAGCTGGATCCCTATATCAATGTGGATCCGGGCACCATGAGCCCCTATCAGCACGGCGAGGTCTTCGTCACCGAGGACGGGGCGGAGACGGATCTGGATCTGGGTCATTATGAGCGCTTCATTGACGAGGATCTCAATCAGTTCTCCAACCTTACCACAGGCCGGGTCTATTCCAACGTCATCTCCAAGGAGCGCCGGGGCGAGTACCTGGGGAAGACCGTCCAGACCATCCCCCATATCACCGATGAGATCAAGCGCTTTATTTACTCCGTGGGCAAGAAGATCCAGGCGGACGTAGTCATCACGGAGATCGGCGGCACCACCGGCGATATGGAGAGCCAGCCCTTCCTGGAGGCTATCCGGCAGGTGGGCCGGGAAGTGGGTCAGGACAATGCCCTCTATATCCACGTGACGCTGGTGCCCTATCTGCGGGCCTCCGGGGAGCACAAGTCCAAGCCCACCCAGCACTCGGTAAAGGAGCTCCAGGGCTTCGGTATCTCGCCGGATATCATCGTGCTGCGCTGCGATGAGCCCATTACAGATCAGAGCGTGTTTGACAAGATCGCCGGGTTCTGCAATGTCAAGCCGGACTGTGTCATTGAGAATGTGACCCTGCCCACGCTGTACGAGGCTCCCTTGATGCTGGAGCGGCATCACTTCTCCGATGTGGTGTGCCGGGAACTGCATCTGGAGACCCCCCAGCCGGAGCTGGACGGGTGGCAGGCTCTGGTGGAGCGCATCAAGAATCCCTCCCGCACCGCTGTGGTGGGCCTGGTGGGAAAGTATGTCCAGCTCCACGATGCCTACTTGTCCGTGGCGGAGGCCCTTCATCACGCAGGTTATGCGTGGAATGCCCGGGTGGAGATCCGGTGGATCGACTCGGAGACCATCACGCCGGAGAATGTGAACATGGTGCTCACCGGACTGGACGGGATCCTGGTGCCCGGCGGCTTCGGAGACCGGGGCATCCCCGGCATGATCCTGGCAGCCCAGTACGCCCGGGAACACAAGGTTCCCTATCTTGGCATCTGCCTGGGTATGCAGATCGCCGTCATTGAATTTGCCCGGCACCAGGCGGGCCTGCCGGATGCGGACTCCGGTGAGTTCGCCCCGGATTGCCCCCACAAGGTCATCGACTTCATGCCCGGTCAGAGCGACGAGGTGGACAAGGGCGGCACGTTGCGCCTGGGCAGCTTCCCCTGCGCGGTAACGCCTGGCACGGTCATGGAGAGCTGCTACGGTCAGCCGCTGATCCATGAGCGTCATCGTCACCGTTATGAGTTCAACAACGACTACCGGGACTGCCTGACCCAGGCAGGACTGGTTCTCAGCGGTATTTCCCCCGACGGGCGGCTGGTGGAGGCAGTGGAGCTGCCGGAGCACCCCTTCTTTGTGGGTGTACAGTACCATCCGGAGTTCAAGAGCCGCCCCAACCGGCCCCATCCGCTGTTCAACGGCTTCCTCAAAGCCATGCTGAAAGAAGCATAATGGGGATTTCTCTCACCGCCCGGGATCCCCTTTGGGTGGCAGAGACATCCGGCGGCGGACGTTCCTTTTGATAGAAACTCCACCTGCATCAGACCATTGCGGCCTGGTGCAGGTGGAGCTTTTTGATATACGATTACCGGCACAAAAACGGCGCCCAGGGCCTGTCCACTTCGGAGGCGTGCAGCTTCCAGTAGTCCAGCCGTACAAGATAGGTCTGCCTGCGCGCTTCTACCGCTGCCCGGCAATGCTCCGGTCCGTCTCGCCGAACCAGGGCGGTGAGCTCATAGATGGGCAGCCCCATAGCGTGCCCCGGGGTATGGACGACCCCGCAGGCCTGTCCCACCGCGTGGCAGAGGGCAATATGCTCCGGAGAGGAGATCTCCTTTGCCACGGCGTGGCAGTCCAGAATTTCCCGCTGGGCAGCGTGCATCTTAATATCGCCGGAGGCCCACATCCAGGCTGCCGCCAGGGCACCCCGGGGACGGGGATCCTCCGGATAAGCCTTTTCCAGAAGACACACGTCCTCCTCCGCCAGTTCCAGCGCCCACAGCACCAGCGCCTGATGGCAGCAGCCGGAAAGCGCGTTGGCCAGGCCCTGTAAAAAGGAGCTGTCAGCCGAGAAAAGGATCTGATTTTTCCGGCGCAGCTTTTGCTGTACTTCTTCCATCCAATCCATGGCAGTATCCTCCCAGCGTAAAATGACGGCATCCATTATACGGCATTCCCGCCCGGGTGGCAAGATGGAGGGGGAATGCCGTGGCGAACGCCTCGCGGCAGGGAGCGGCAGCTGCCGCCTGGTGAAGTCGCACAGGGTGGAGAACCGTTCAGACCGGGCGATGATCTATGGGCTGGGCGCCCATCACGGCTTCCGGGCTCCGCTGGGGAAGGAAGAGCACCGTCTGCCGGGGCTCTCCGCCGTCCGGCCCTACGGTATGAATGAGGCGTGTATGGGGATGCCCCTGAATTTCCCGTACCTGGGAATCTGGACACAGGATAAACCTTTTGACGCCAACGATGTCTGCATTGAGCCGTGGCCTTCCTTGCTGGACGCAGTGGCTGCCGGCAGGGAACTGTGGGAGAATGGTTCTACGGAAGGTCCATTTCCATCAGAGCAAAAGTGACCGTCCCCAGCCAAGCCGGGGACGGTCACTTTTGTAGGGAAAGGGGGGCATTTGGAGAATGTATTTCAAAGCAGAAGCCAGTCCTCCACCACATCCCGCAGAGACACTGGCGTGACGCTGCCGGATATCAGGGTGTCCAGCAGGGCTAGGATCCGGGATTGAGAAACGGTGATACCCGGTAAGGAAGCCTGTTCATTGCCGCACTCCAGAGAGATTCCGTATTGTTCGGCAATACTGCCGGCAGCATCCTCCAGCAGATAGTATTTCACCGTTTCACCGAGGCAGCAGCCTGTACCCATGAGGATCCTGCGCAACCTGATCGCTCCTCCCAGATAAGGATTCCTGATTAGTCAGGCTTAGGGTAGCACGGTTAAAATGAAAAATTTGTCGAAAAATGTCGATGAATTAAAAAAGTTTCCAAACTTGCAGGATTCAGTCCCTGCCCAGAAAAGATTCCAGTTCCTCCCGGGAATAGAGCAGATTCAGTGCTTCCAGCAGGCCGTTGGAGGTCAGATGCTCCGGCAGGTCCAGCTTCCGCAGCAGGGCCTGGCGGCGGGAGGCACTGTCCGGTGTGCCGGTGAGCCCCAGAGCAAAGAGATCCGCCTTGGTAAGGGGCGCACTCCGGGGCAGTTGGGCCTCGCCGTCTTCAAAGGTGGCACCGCAGCGGCGCAGCGCCTCCAGGATGACTTCCGGCCGCATGCCTTCTACCCCAAGCTTCCCCTCCTTGCCGGGAGTGCGCTTGCGGCGCTCCTTGCCGTGGATGTCGGGAATATAGGCCTGCTTGACCCGGTCTTTGGGAAGGGCTCCCTTGAGGTAGTTGCGGATCACAAAGCCGGCACCGTCGCTGTCAGTCAGGACGATCAGACCACGCTCCATGGCCAGCCGCCGGAGAAAGGACAGCTTTTCCCGGTCATTGAACACGGAAAAGCCGCCCAGAGCCACCACTGTGGCATCCACCACCTGGGAGACGGTATTTTTGTCGTAGCGGCCCTCCACCACGATGACTTCCTTTACCCGCATCATGACCGCGCCCCCAGCCGTACCAGCAGCAGTTTCAGCTCACCCACGCCGTCGATTCCCTTTTCGCTTTTGAGCCGCCGGTCCAGCACCTGGCACATTTTTACCGCGTCGGCACACCAGGCGGCATTGGTTCGCCTGGCGGCGGAGAGCAGGAGCTTTGCGGGATAATCGGACTTCATCTCCCAGAGCTCCATAAGCCAGTACTTGTCCTTGCCGCCGTCGATGGCCATGCGGGCGGTGTAGATCCGGCGCAGCTGAGAGCCCAGGGCTGCCAGGATCAAAATAGGCTCTGTCTGCATTTTCAAAAGGTCTCCCAGGATCCGGGCGGCCCGGTCGTAATCTCCGTCCAGCACCGCGTCTGAGAGGCGGAAGACCTCCGCAGAGAGCACCGGATCCGCCACGGCGTCGATATCCTGACGGGTAATGGATTTTCCTTTGGCGTAGGTGCCGATCTTGGTGATCTCCGGTACCAGGCCTGTCATCAGTCCCCCGCAGGTGAAAATGAGGTGTTCCGCCGTCTGCCGGTCAATATCCTTGCCAAGGGCCCGGAACCGCCGGGCGATCCAGGCAATGAGGTCGCTGGTGTCTGCCGCCTGAAACTCCACCTGCCGGACATGATCCGACAGGGCTTTCCAGAGCTTCTTGTAGGTGCGGTTAGGCTTGTATTCTATGGTGTCATAGACGAACACCACACAGCAGTAGGGAGGGATATCGTTCAAAAAGGCGATGAGTTTTTCCCGCTGCTCTTCCCCCAGCTTGAAAAGGTCAAAGTCTGTGGCCACGATCAGCGTCCGTTCCGAGAGCATAGGCATGGCCTCTGCCATTTCCGACAGAGCCTGTACGGTTAGATCCTTGCCCTCCACCCGGTGGTAGTTGAACTCCTCAAATCCCGCCGGAACCAGAGCTTTGCGCAGTTCTCCCAGGTAGTATTCCCGCAGGTAGCTCTCCTCTCCGTAAAAGAGGTAGGCACAGCCCAGCGTACCGGCGGAGAGGTCGCTTTTGAGCTGGCGGAAGGCCTCGTTGGATTTGAATGTCGTTTTCTTGGATGATTGATATGCCATAATCGTTGATTCCTCAGTTGACGGTAAGATGGATGGTTCCCTGCAGATCGGTGCGGTAGATGGCTGCCCCCGCCTGCACCAGCCGCCACAACGCCTGATCGGAGGGGTGGCCGTAGCTGTTGTCCCCCACGCTGATAAAGGCCAGCTCCGGTGTCAGGGTGGACAAAAGCGCTTCTGATGTGGAGTATTTGGAGCCGTGGTGGCCTACCACCAGGGCCTCCAGATCCGGCAGGTCGTAGGTGGAAAGCAGCTGCTCCTCTGTGTTGGAGTCCATATCCCCGGTGATCAGCAGGTCAAAGCCTCCGGAGGAGCACAAAATTCTCACCCCCGCCTCATTGCTTTCCCCGTCTCCCAAAGGCGGATAGACGGTCAGCGTACTCGCTCCCAGATCCCAGACGGTTTCCTCCCGAAGGATCTGAACCTGTGTTCCCTGCTCCCGGGCGGCCTCCAGAAGGGCGTTTCCGGCAGCGGAGTCCGGAAGGCCCGGTACTACCAGGGTTTCCACATCTATTCGGGACAGCAGCGTCTCCACGCCGGAGATGTGATCGGTATCGTAGTGGGTCAGCACCAGGTGCTCCAGACGGCCGCAGCCCATACTGTACAGAGTGTCCGCGGCGATGGTGCCGGGGTCATACCAGCTGTTGGCGCTGCCGCAGTCCACCAGGGTACATGACCCACCGGAGTACACAAGCACACACTGCCCCTGACCCACGTCCAGTACCTGCACGTCCAGAGTGCCGTCCCCATAGCGCAGGGCCCCTGCCCGAAGGGTCAGTACCAGGGTGCCTGCCGCCAGGCCGGCGGCCAAAGCGTATTTCCGCCTGCCGCCGCTGCGGATCAGCCATGCCGCCGAAAAGAGCAGATAGACATAGAGCAGCCAGTATTTTAGATAGGGATTGGAAAAATAGACTGCGTGACCCGGGATTTGCGAGAGCAGATGGACTGCTTTTAGAATATACCACACCAGCGCCTGGGGCGCCAGCCCCAAAAGCGAGCCCAGTGTAGAAGAGATCATTCCCAAGCCAACCGAGACGATCCCGGAAATAAAAGCGCCTGCCGCCGCGTACAGGCAAAGAAGGTTGCTTACAGGCGCGATCAAAACCAGCATATTGAAGTACGCCGCCGTCAAAGGCGTGGTGAACACCAGGGCGCCGATGGTGGCGGAAAAGCTGGCGGTAAGGAAGCGGTATACCCTCCTACGGGTTTTGCTGCCCAAAAGCGTCTGATACAGCCGGGGCGACACCAGCAGCAATCCAGCCACGGAGGAGAAGGACAGCTGCAAACTGATAGAGGCGGCGGCAAAGGGGTTTTGCAGTAAGATCACCAGAAGCGCCGCCGAGAGGGAGGTAATGGGATCACTGTCTCTGCGCAGCAGCGGCGCCGACAAAACGAAAATCGCCATGATGCAGGATCGAACCACGGAGGGACTGGCTCCGGTGAGAAGTGCATAGAAAATCAAAATGGGGATGCCCCACAGGGCCAGGCGGCGTTTTTGGCCTAGCGCGAACAAAGACAGCAGGGATACCAGGAAGGAGCAGTGCATCCCCGATACCGCCAAAATGTGGGAAAGGCCTGCCTGGCGCAGGTCCGTCTCTGCCTGGACGGAGAGATTGCCGCTGCGCCCGATCAGCATGGCCTGCAAAAAAGCGGCGGTGTCGCCGTCAAAAATGCGGCAGATGGTATCGTTCATGGCGCGGCCCGCCAGCAGTGGGAGCCAGCGCCAGGATCCCGAGGTACCGGGCCCAAAGGTCTCATCGCCCCGGGAATAGGCCAGCAGAAACACGCCCCGGGAAGTAAAGGTGGTCAGCTCGCTGTCCCGGATGCGGGCGGCGCTTTGAAACTGCACATCCGCCGTGATGGTTTGGCCGGGATCCAGATCCAGCAGAGCCTCCGTGCCGTAGTAGGTCACTTTGCCGTGGGGATACCCCTCCAGGCGCACCGTGACCCGGGCTCCGTAATCCGTGGCGGCAGGTTCACTGCACACGGTCATCACCGCGGCGGAGTGTTCCGTGCCTGCCAGGGCTTCCAGAGGCTGCTGCACCTGCCGGATATAGAGCCAGTTATAGCCCAGAGCCAGCGCCAGGGCTACCCCCGCCGGCAATACCCGGCGGCGCAGCCGCCAGGGCAGCAGCAGGGAAAGGCAGGCCCCTCCAAGGCATACAAATGCCGCCGGGAGAAGCCAGTCCCCCGGCAGGGCGTATTGGGCAAGGAAGATCCCGGCGGCAAAGGCCAGGGCGAAGACCGCCAGCTTTCTCATTTGCTCCGGGGCGGCGTGGGATCGTCGGTACGGCCCAACAGGTAGTCGGTACTGACGTGGTAAAAATCCGCCAGCTTCATCACGACCCATGCAGGGGTTTCCCGTTGCCCGCTCTCATAGCGGCGATATACACTGCGGTGCATGTTCAGATAGTCGGCGATACACTGCTGCGTTTTGTCGGCATCTTCTCTCAGATCTCGCATACGCTTGATTTCCATCATTTATCACCCAGAAAAATGTTACCAAATGGCAACATCCCTCTGGGAGATTGTGTCCATGCGGAGCCAAAATCATGATAATATGAACGGTGTTAAAAAACCATATATCGCCGTAACTTGTTTTCAATACCTGCTTGACGGCTTCAACAGGCGGGATTATGATAAAAATACGGAAAAAGGCGAGAGCCGAAAAGAGAGGAGCAGTTCTATGAAGCGTTTTCTAACGTCCCTTGTCACGGTGCTGCTGTTGACCATGGCGCTGACCGTGGCTGCCTCCGCGTCTGATTTTGACGCTGCGGCAAAAGATTTGTCCGCCATCGGCGTGTTCCGCGGCACCGAGGCGGGCTTTGAGCTGGATCGGGCGCCCACCCGCTCCGAAGCCGCCATTATGCTGGTACGGCTCTACGGTGCAGAGGAGCAGGCTGCTGCCGACTACGAGGCAGGTACCATCTCCCATCCCTTTACGGATGTCAGTGATTTTACCGCCCCGTATGTGGCCTGGCTGTACACCAACGGCCTGACCAACGGCACCAGCGCCACCACCTTCGGCTCCGCAGCCCCGTGCAGTGCCCAGCAGTACACGGTGTTTTTGCTGCGGGCGCTGGGCTATGAGGACGGCAAGGATTTCGACTATGCCCAGGCACCGGAGTTTGCCGTTACCAAGGGCTTGTTTGATACTTCCATGTTTGGCGGGACTTTCCTGCGGGATGATCTCGCTGCCGTGACGTATCAGGCTCTGGCCGCGGATCTCAAGGACGGCAGTGCCTATTTGCTCAAGAGCCTGGTGGAAAGCGGCGCCGTGGACGCCCAGGCAGCCCAGCCCATTACCCAGAAGATCGAGACGTACCGGGCTCTGCTCTCCGCTTCCTCCGACGCCATGAACGGCGGCCTGGATACGGACTTTGACATGGACATGCAGATGGATCTGGCACTCTCCGGCACCGACAGCGGTGAACCGCTGGATGAGCAGATGCAACTTGGCATGACCGCCTCCGGCCGGGTGCAGATGATCCTGGCGGAGGAACCCCAGATGGCCATCAACATGGAGACCACCATCCTGGGTGAGACCATGAATATGGGCGAGTGGATGAAGGACGGCTGGATCTATGTTCAGACGGAGATGAATGGGGAGACCAGCAAAGTCAAGTATCAGGCGGAGGGCATGGATGCGTTCATGGCGCTCTATCAGGAGCTGTTGGATCAGAGCGTTTCTCAGATGAACGGGGCCATGCTGCCCATGATCGATTCCATTACCGCCAAGACCTCCGGCGGAAATACGGTCTACACCCTCAAGCTCAACAACGCAGTCTCCGGCATGGTTCAGGATCTCGTCGGTATGCTGGGGGATGCGCTGCCTGAAGAAGTGGGCCTGGATATGGCGCTGGAGCTGAAGGACTGCACCTATACGTATACGGTTTCCTCCGGCGGCCGTCTGAAGGACTGCACCGCCGTGGTGGATGCCGCGCTGACCATGAACCTGGACGGCGGAGAAGAGGGAACCATGGCGGTCAATCTGGGAATCAAGATGGATATGTCCATGGATATCAATGCCATGGGCAAGAATGTCAGGATCACCTATCCGGACTTTTCCGGCTTTGTGGATCTGACTGTCCCGGAGACCGCGGCCTAACCCTTCTGGAAATTTAAATGTGACCATAAGTAAGGAACCGCCCGGCATACGCCGGACGGTTCCTTGCATTTTAGTCCCCTCCGCTCATGCACCCCCATACCACCAGGATCTCATCATCGGCGAGGTCGGATGTGCCCATGGAGTCCATGGTCAGCAGGTAGGGGATGTCAGCGGTGTAGACCCCTGCTGCTTCATAGGTGATGGAGGAGGGGGCCGGGCCATCCACCTGGCCGAATACGGTGGCGTGATCCAGAACATCCACCACCTCTGCCTCCAGGTAATAGAGGGCTGTTTCAGATTCTGCCGCCTGGGCATGATGGAGGGCGGCCAGTGCCGGGATTAGAACACCGGCGCACAACGCGGCCGCCAGAATGCGTGTTTTGTTCATATGGCTGCTCCTGTTTCACGGTCTGAACGGAGAAGAGATCCCACTCCGCTCTGTGTGACCAGCATACCACGAGGGGCATGTCAAAACCTGTTTGTTCCGCCGCCAGATGAAAAATGATTCCCCGGTACTGCCCGTGGGGCAATACCGGGGAATCGAAACGGCAAGGGTAAATCACTGGGCCACGTCGGTGAGTTCGGAGACCACCCGGGCCAGCAAAGTCCGGGGCAGGACCACCAGCTTACCGCTCTCCCGGGCGAAGAGCTCCTTCATCTCCTGCGTGAAGCCGATGCAGTCCAGCACCACCAGGTCGCCGTCCAGATCTCGAACTTTCCGGGCGGCAGCTTCCAGGTCTCCCATAGGTCCGTAAGGAGAGGCGGGGATGGTGGTGACCTTTTCCACAAACTGGCCCCACTTCTCCTGGCACTGCTCCACCTGGAGGGGGGAGGGGGTCACGGTGATGATGTGGGAGGTCTTGCTCAGCAGAGGAACCACCCGATCCAGAATGTCGCAGGGGTAGATCAGGGGTACCTTGGCGGTGAGGGAGGCGGGGAACTTGCCGGTACAGAAGAAGACGATGAGCCGGACACCCTGATCCTCCAGCTCATGGATGGCCTCCTGAAGCCGGGGCAGGATGTAGCGCTCGGCAAAGGTGACGGAGGAGCCGTCCAGCAGCCGGGAGACCAGGACATAGTCCCCCTCCTCCGGCTGAAATGCGGCGATCTGGTCCCGGGTGAGGCCGTCCAGCCCGCCCCGCTGCAAAAGTTCCACCTTGCCGTCAAAGATGTCCATAATGTCGCTTGTGACATCTGTGCGGGGAGCCTGTCCAATGGTGATGGCACCGATTTTCATAGGGAATCGTGCTCCTTTCCTAAATAGGCCCCCGGCCGGAGAGCTTCTCCGGCCGGGGAACGATGATTACTTGTTGCCCAGAGTCTGCAGGTGCTTCATGGAGCCGTAGAGCTTCTGGAGGCGGGCATACTCTTCCTCGTCATAGAAGGTGCACTCGCCGCGGCCGAAGGACTTGGCGGTCTCCAGCATGAAGCGGGCGGCCTCCTCCACGTCGGTGAAGTGGCTGCAGCCGGTGCCGCAGCCGGGGACCATGGTCTCAGTGGTGATGGCCACACCCACCACGGGAGCGGAGGTGCAGGTGCAGGGCTGCATGATGCTGTTGAGGTGATGGACATCGTTGCCGTAGGGGGTGATGTCCTGCATATTCACGGGGAACACATAGGGCAGACGGCCGGTAGTGCGCTGCATGATGTCCAGAATGGACTCCGGCAGGCGGAGGATCCAACCCTCCTTCACCGGCTGGGACAGGGCGAAGCCACGGGTGTTGATAACCCGGTTGCCCTTGGTGGTGTCCACAGAGAGGATGGCGTCCAGCTCAGGGGAGACCTCCTCCTGGTTGATCTGATAGATGTCCACCGGGGAGTTCATGAAGGGTACGGGATCATGGGGCTGGGTGGGGGCGAAGGGGCTCACATGGGTGGAGATGAACACGTCGCCGGGCAGGAAGTCGCCTTTCATCTGCATGTCCAGCAGCTTGGCAGCCACGGTGAGAGCAGCCAGAGCGCCGTCGCCGTCGGAGACATAGCCAATCATCTCAGGACGGGCACCGATGGCGCCCAGACGGCCCAGGATGCCGATGGTGGGGGCACTGCCGCCGGAGGTTTTGCCGCTGGTGCCGGGAATGCGGACCTTCACCATGTCGGTCTTGCCCCGGGGCCCAACCAGGGGGTAGGTCTCCACGTTGGCGTTGGGATTGATGCCCTTGAGATAGGCCACCACGTCGGCACCGGTGACGGTGCTGCTGTCCAGAAGGTCAAAGACCTCGATGAGCTGTTTGATAAGCATAGTAATTCCTCCTTAGTTTTGCTCCGCCTGGGAGGCGGAAGATGAAAGCTGCGCACGGCGCAGAAGTTCAAACAGAGTGAGAAGTCCCTCGCACATGACGGGATCCAATACGGGGATGCCCAGTTCCCGCTCCAGGGCGGGAGCGATGCCGATGGTGGACATGCCGGTGCAGCTGAGGGCCAGAACCTCTGCACCCTTGGCCTGCTGATCCCGGGCGGCATCTACAGTGGCGGCAAAGCCCGCCGGAGTCATGAGGTCCAGCGTACTGACCACGCCCTTGCCGATGCCCGCTTCCGGAATGATGTGCCCTTCCAGAATGCGGGTGTAGGCCTCGGGGATATCGGCAGTGATGCCCACCGTGCCCGCTTTTCCACCGTAGAACTGGGCCAGGGAAGCGGTGCTCTCACCGCCGCCCACTACGGGGATAGGGACGGCGGAGCGGGCCTCCCGGACGCCGGGGTCACCGGCGCAGCTGACAATGATGGCGTCAAAGCCCTCCTCGTACATCTGCCGGGCCATGGCCACTACCTTGGGAACGCCTGCTGCCATGGTGGCGTCGTCGTGGATGCCCTCATACTGGTCGGGGATGCAGCGGGATTCCACGCGGAATATGGGGAAGTACCGCTCCAGCAGGCGGCCGTGGAGGTTCAAAAGCTCCGGGTCTTCCGTGGTCAGTACCCGGATGACACCGATGCGGTAGGAATCCATATCCAGTCCTCCTTATGTCGTTAGATCACGAATTCGCCGTCCTTGAGGATCAGCTGGTCGTCCAGATAGAGCGTGGGGTTGAGGATGATGCCGTCCATATGGCAGTCAGCCTTGTTGGTGCCCTGGAAGCCGATGTTGGTACCGAAGGCTACATGTACCGTGTGGTAGGCCTTCTCATCCTCCAGGATGATGCCGGTGACCCGGGCGGCGTAGTTGGTGCCGATGCCCAGTTCGCAGAGAGTGGCGTTGCGTTCATTGGCCAGCAGGATGCCCAGCTCCTCGGACCGGGGGCCGGTGATCTCCTGCAGCTTGCCGTTTTCCACCCGGATGCGCAGGGGAGCGTCCAGCTTGCCCAGCCCAACCATGGATCCGTCGATGATCATTTCACCGTTGGAGCCATCCTCCAGAGGGGCAATGTAGGCCTCGCCGGAGGGAAGGTTGCCGGACTGGCCCTTCTCCCGGTAGACGCCGGGACTGGGGATGCCGGGGCGGCCGGTGAGATCCATGGTCAGCACGCAGCCGTCTTTCTCAATGCGGGCGATGGAGGCTTTGCTCAAAAGCTCCGTTACCCGCAGCGTCAGATCCATGACCACGTCGTAGTCTGCCGTCATGGCGCCCTGGCTGAACATGTCCTCGGTGATGTTGGGCATGGTGGCCACCCGGGCGCCGGCCTTGGCGGCCTCGATCTTGGCCCGGGTATGGGTGATGGAGGTGGCCATGGGAGCAATCACCACGTCGGCGGCCTTCATGGCGGCGGCCACGGCGGCGGGAGGTTCCTCGCCGCTGACCTGCCGGGGGGGCATGGTCATCATCAGGGCCTCAGCCCCCAGCTCCTGGGCCGCCTCATAGAGAGCCGTGCCGATGGAGATCTTCTTGTCATCGGTGACAATGAGCACCTGCTCGCCGGCCTTCACGTTCAGGCAGCTGGTGAGCATGTTCTTTCCAATTTCCTTGAGTTCCATAGAGTTCGATCCTTTCCTTCTCACAGGCCCAGAGGCTCCAGAATGGGCAGATGGACGATGTCCTCCACCTGGCGGAGCAGTTCCTTGTCATACATGGTGGGAGACAGGTTCAGATTGCGGTTGTGGGTGGTAAGCACGTAGACGTCCTGCCCTTCCCGGATATCGGAGGAGGGCAGCAGGCGGCCTGTGGCAGCGTCCACCGTCATGATGAGGTCCGGGAAGGTGGCGGCCCGGATGCCGGAGGCATCGCTGAGGGTCATGTACTCGTTCCAGAAGGTCAGCTCACAGCCTGCCACCTGAACAAAGCCCACGTCAAAGCCACCCTCGCCCCGGAGTTCGCAGTGCTCCACGGTACCCCGGCAGAGGACGGTTCCGTGGAGGAAATCCGCTGCGGCATGGACGGCAGCCTCCGGAGAGGTCTTGAGCCCCTCTTCATACACCTGTCCCAGGCGGATGGCCTGGGAAATACCGCCCACGGCGCCGTTTTTCCGGACATAGGCAGCAGTGACGGGGTTGCGGGCCACGCCTACCACGCCGCCGGCCTCCACGGAGGCGGCCCGCACCAGGGCGGCGGTGCGGTTGATGGTCCCCCGGAAGACGCCTTCCACATAGCGCCCCGTCTCGGGATTGCCGCCGGCGCAGGTCATGGTGGTGATGTAGCCGGGATCCCGGTGGAGATTCATGCTGCCCATCACGCCGGTGGGGTGGGCCCGGCCGTTGCACTGGGCATCCACCAGGGGAAGGCCCAGGGCCGCTGCCTGCACCCAGCCGTTGACGGTGGCGCAGTAGCCGTTCTCATTGGTCATGATGGCGCCCAGCTTCACATCCGGGTTATTCAGCCGGAACAGTTCCACAGTGCGGACCATGTCCTCCGCCCGGAGGAACTGCTCTTTGGCGGCGGGAGCGCCTACCAGGGAGACGGAGAGAATGGTGGCGTCGGGATCGATCTCGTCCAGGGGGGTCAGATACAGGGGGGGCAGGGTGGAGAGCTTTTCCAGCAGCATCTCGCCCAGCGCCGCGGCACCACCGCCGCCTCCCCCCAGAATGCAGCCGCCCAGCATGGCCCAGCGGCCCGCCTGGCGGTCCAGCAGCATTTTTTCTTCAGCCATATGATCAACTTCTTTCTCTTGATTTGTACCACGTGTGCTTTTCGGTGAGGATTGTCCGTTTAACGTAAATCAAAATCCGATTTTCGGAAAACGAAAGGGTAAAATCCATAAAAAGCACGCAAAAATACACAAAAATATATACAGTTTTTACACGTATTCATAAATAGCACATGGAGACGCCTGTGTCAAGCGGCGGATTTCGGAGGAATTGACCTTTTCATTTCCCGGACGAGCGCTTATAATATGTCCTAAATTGCAGTAGGAAACCGGAAAACCCCCACTTGTGGGGATGCTTTCGTGAAAGGAGTGATCACATGCGCGGCAAAGAACCCGCTAATTACCGGGACGATCCCAACTATCTGCAGACCGCAGGACGAACCTTAAAGATCTTACAGCTTTTTTTGGACGGGGAGAATCTCTCCCTGACCACCATCGCAAAGCGGATGAATCTCAGCAGCACGGTGACGTATCGCCTGCTCTACACACTCACCGTCCACGGCTTTTTGCTGCAGGATGAGGACAAGACCTACCGGGTGGGCCCGGCCATGGTGGCGGTGGGCCTCAAGGGCGTCCAGGCCCACAAGGCCCGGGCGGTGGCTAGCCGCTACATGTGGGATTTCTTTCGCCAGAGCGGCTATACCGTCACCATGACGGCTTGTCTGGATATGCGCAGCGTGGTGGTGGAGCGGTTTCGCTCCATACAGGATCAAAACGACACGCTCTATGTGGGTAGGAGCTATCCCCTCCATGCGGGAGCCTCCCACCGGATCCTGCTGGCTTTTATGGACGAGGACAAGCGGGAGGAATACCTGGCAGGGCTCTTTATGGATGAGAACACCAAGACAGGACTGCGCCGGGAGCTGGAGCGCATCCGCCGGCGGGGGTACGACTACACGGAGCAAGCGACCACGAAAGATATCTGGGGGATGTCCGTGCCTCTCTTTGACAGCCATGGAACCTGTACTGCAGGATTGAGCACCGGCGGATATCTCTCGGAGATGACGCCGGAGGTGTTCCGAGAACGGCTGCGGCTGCTGCGTCAGCTGGGCAGGCAGATCAACGAGGCTCTGGGCGCGCCCGAGTCCTGTGGAGAATGTCCTCCCCTGGACGATGAGCACTTCCCGGAAAAATAAAGAATGGGCTGCGGGCGGGCAGGAGCTGGGAGGCTTCTGCCCGCCCGCCGGATTTAAATCAGTACATCAGATATGAAGGAGCGCATCTCCCTGCGGACGATCCGCTCCAGCTCCTCATAGAGGGAGCCGTCCCGTACGCCGGAGGACAAGAGCAGCCGCTGCCGGGGCACAGTAAGCACCGCAACCTCCATCCCGTCCTGCAGGTCTGCTGTATTGAGCACTGTACCGGCAGCACAGTCAAAGACGGTAATGAGATCGGGGAAGGTGGCCAGCCGTTCGGTTCCATGCTCCATGGTCATGAACTCATTGTAAAAGGTCAGTTGGAAACGCTCTGAGCCTGCTGCTATGGTGCAGCTTCCGTGATCCAGCCCGTTTTCCGAGAGAAGGGAAAAGGCTTGTACTGTGCCGCAGGCGGCAATCCGCCCTCCCAGAAATTTTGCTGCCGCCTGGGGACGCAGCGCCGGTGCAGCTGCGGACATGGCCCGTCCCAGCTCCATGGCCTGGGTGTAACAGCCCACGGCCCCGTGCTCCCGCAGATATCCAACACGCACCGGATTGCGTACCACCACAGCCCGGCCGCCAGCCAGATCCGCCGCGCTGCGGCAGAGTTTGGCGGTGGTGGTCACAGAGCCTGTGGATACCAGCTCCGTATACGTGCCGTTTTCCCGCAGACCACCGCAGGCCACCTGAATGGTTTGATATAAAGGGTCTGACGCCAGTCCCAGGGATCCCATGGTGCCCAGAGGATGGGCGCGTCCGTCACAGGCGGCGTTGAGCAGCGGAAGTCCCCGGGCTGCCGCGGGAAGCATAGGGCCGAAAGCGGCATTGGCCCCCATTTCAGAGGGAATGAACCCGCCGATGGGACAGCCGACGGCTTCCTCCATCAGCTCCAGCGCCCGCAGATAATGGGCACTGGTGTACATGGATGCCGTCCGGGAGGGGGCCCCTACGCCGGAGACGGTTACCACCAGTGCCTCATCCGGCAGATTGGTCAGATCCACCAGTTCCACGCAGCCCAGCTCAAAGGCCTCTTTGGCGGAGCGCAGGCCACGGTCGGCGGGGCCGCCTCCTCCGCCGCCCAGAACGTGAGCGCCCAGGGAGATGATCTGCACATCGGATGCGTTCAGTTTCATATGGCTCCTCCCAACTACGGCTGAAATGTTCTCCAATAATTTGCATAAGAAAAAATAATACTTGCATATTTTTGCAGAAACTGAAGAAGCTCGGCCGAAAATAGAAAGCTTGATTCCTATAATAGGAAAAATGAAAAATCGGGGAAAAATACTGGTAAAAAGAGAAAATATCAGAAAAAACTTGGGGTATTGATTATAACAATAGCCGAAACAACAGAGCTCGTCAAGAGCCTTGACAGGGATTGACAAAATTTCCGTGATGATGTAATCTGCATATATTACATAGGGAACTTTCATTTTCTTTGCCGTGTTGCAGAAAGAAAGTCCCGCCCCAAGGAGGATGAGAAATGGAAGATAAAAACCTTACCGGCCTTGGCATCACTGCCAAAGAGCACCCCAGGTGGTATGAGCCGGCTTCGCTGATTTTTGCCACCATCATGTGTGTTCTGGGCGCCATCATCGGCATGGAACTGATCGTGGCCACCGGAACCACCCCCAACACGTCTTTGGTAGGCGCACTGTTTGCCATCGTGTTTTCCCGGATCCCGCTGAGTGTGTGTAAGAAATTCCGCAATATCCACCGCCAGAACCTGATCCAGACCTCTATCTCCGGTGCCACATTCTCCGTGGCCAACTGCATGCTGCTGACCATCGGTATCCCCGTGGTCATGGGCTATCCGGAGCTGATGGTTCCCATGCTGATCGGATGCACCCTGGCTACGGTCATTGATGCATCCATCCTTTACTGTTGCTTTGATACGCCCATGTTCCCCGCCGAGGGCGCGTGGCCTCCGGGCGTGGCCTGCGCGGAGACGCTGCTGGCCGTCATCGAAAAGGGCAAGAAGGCGTTCGGCATTATCATCGGTATGGTGATGGGCGCCGTTGGCAAGGCTGCCGGCATCCCCATGGATTTGCTGGGCGTTTCCTGGTTCGGCAACTTCTGGGCTATGATGGCTCTGGGTATCGGCAGCATCATCATCGGCATCATCAAGACCAACGCTTTCTCCTTCTCCCTGTTTGGCTTCTCCTTTGACTTTGTGGGGAACATCTTCGGCGAGGGCTTTGTCTACAGCGATTACATCTCCCTGAATTACCTGCCTCACGGCATCATGGTGGGCGCGGGCATTGTCTCTCTGATCCAGTGTGGCATTATGCTCACCAAGAAGTCCGGCGGAGATTCCTCTGCCGCCAGCCAGTTCACCTCCAGCATGAAGAACATGAAGGGCGCCATGGGTATTGGCTTCGGGGCCTACGCCTTGGTGGCCCTGGTCCTGGCTCTGGTCTGCGGCCTGCTGACGGATATGAGCATCCCCATGTTCATCCTTTGGGTGCTTTTCGCCGCCTTTGCCGCCCTGGCTTCCGAGCTGATCGTGGGTATTTCCGCCATGCACTCCGGCTGGTTCCCCGGCTTTGCCACCGCCCTGATCTTCCTGATTGTGGGCATGCTCATCGGCTTCCCCCCGCTGGCTCTGGGCATCCTGGCGGGCTACACCGCCGCCACCGGCCCCTGCTTCTCCGATATGGCCTACGACCTCAAGTGCGGCTATATCCTTCGCGGTGAGGGCAAGGATCCCGAGTTGGAGAAGTTCGGCCGCAAGCAGCAGTTCAGCGCTGAGCTTTTCGGCTTTGCCGTGGCTTTTGTGATGGCCCTGCTTTTTGCCAATAAGTATTTTGACCAGGGCTTGTTCGTTGCCGTCAGCAACACCTACAAGTCCACCATCGAGGCCGGCACCAGTGCGGAAGTGGCCAAGTGGCTGGTGATCTGGGCCATTCCCGGTGCCGTCATCCAGTGGCTGGGCGGCCATAAGCAGATCGGCATCCTCTTTGCCACCGGCCTGCTGGTGGGCAGCACCATCAACGGCATCACCATCCTGGTGGCCCTGCTGATCCGTTACATCGCGGTCAAGCGCAACCCCGAGAACGAGGCAACGCTGACCATCCTGGGCGCCGGTGCCCTGGCTGGTTCCGCCCTGTACAGCTTCTTTACCGCCACCCTGGGCCTGGTGAAAAAGGACTGATCCGCGGATATGAAACTAAGAAAGCCCCTGTTTCCGTTGAAACGGGGGCTTTCTTTCATGGAGGGGGAGAGAGATGGAATATTTGAGTGTGCTTTTGCCCAAGCTGGCAGGATTCCTGATTCTGATCGGGCTGGGGGCGGGGATTGCCCGGGCAGGCATTGTGACACGGGAAAGCCTGCCGGCCTTTTCCGCCTTTTTGGTGAAAGTGGTGCTGCCTTGCCTGATCGTAACGCTGCTGGTGCAGCGGGGAACCACCTTTGCCAGTCTGGGGGAATACGGCGTTTTTGTCGGCTGTCAGGCAGCCATGTACCTGCTGATGGGGGCAGCGGGACTGCTGACGGCCCATCTGACAGGACTGGAACCCAAGGCGGCAGCGGTCTACCGGGGAGACTGCGTGGGAGGAAACCACGCGTTTGTATTCATTCCCCTGGCCATGAGACTTTTTTCTCCGGAGGGCGGGCAGCAGTACATCCCCATCTCCTCAGCGGTGGATACCTTTTTCGTCTGGACACTGGGCCTGACTTTGTATACCATGAGGAGCGGGCACCGGGCAGGCGGGATCCTGCCCGCCCTGAAAAAACTGGCCAATCCCATTATGGCAGCGCTGCTGGCAACGCTGTGTATCAACTCCCTGGGCCTTTCCATCCCGGAGATCGTGCTCTCTCCCATCCAGTCTGTCAGTGCCATCAGCGATTCTCTGGGGCTTATTTACGTGGGCTGCGGCATGTACTACCTGCAGCGGGGTGGACGGGGATTGCTGCGGCCGGCTGCCATGTTCCTGGCGGTCAAGCTGTTGGCGGTGCCGATGGCGGTATTTGTGCTGGCTTCCCGCTTCCTTCCCCGGGAGGGAGCCATGGCGCTGATGCTGATTTCCGGTTCCCCCGCCATGACCACCTCCTGTACCATTTCCAGTCAGTATGATCTGGACGAGGGGTTCGCGGCAGCCATGGTGCTGGTGAGCACCCTGGGGTGCATGGTCACCATTCCCATCCTGTTTTTGCTGACAGGTTGGCTGTAAAAGAAATCATTGGACTTATGAAAGGAAGGCGAGTATGATGGAAACAGTGCAGGCCCTGACGGAGCGCCGGAGCATCCGGAAATTCGCGGATCGTCCGGTGGACCGGGAGACGCTGGAACAGCTGGTGCAGGCGGCTTATGCGGCCCCCACGGCCAGCAATCTCCAGGCCTGGCGGTTCGTGATGGTGACAGATGCGGATCTGGTGCGGAAAGTGGATCTGGTAAGTCCCGGGCTCAGTGGTCATCCTCCGGTGATCCTGGTGATTTGCTCGGATCTGGAGGAGGTGGCCCGCCGGGGCAGTGCTCATTCCCTGGAGTACGGCTGCATGATGGACGCCGCCATGGCGGCGGAGAACCTGATGCTCCGGGCGGTGGATCTGGGCCTTGGCACCTGCGCCATCAAGTCCTATAACGAGGCGGCGGTACGCAAAGTGCTGTGCCTGCCGGACACTGCCCGTATCGAGCTGCTGGTGACCATCGGCTATCCGGAGGGAGAACCCCGCTGCCCCGCCCGCAAGCCCATGGAAGAGGTGCTGTTTTGGAACGGCTGGAAGGAGAACGTATGAATCAGATGGATGCCCGGGAGCTGTTGGTGTACATGACCACCAGCGCTGCGGGATTGAATGGGGAGCCTCACTATTACGGTCCCCTTCGGATGATCGAATCGGTGCAGCGGCTATGCGGACTGCTGCTGCAGGACGATCCGGATAATGAGACCCTCAAAGCCCTGACGGAACGGATCGAGCCGGACAAGCACAAGGGCATGACGGATCCGCAGGCCTTCCAGCAGATGCTGGATGAGGCGGCGGCGCTGTCGGTGGATTTGATTTTGTAACGGAGAGAAACGGCGGTATTGCATGAAGATCTTGCGCAGAACCCTTTGTACCTTGTTCCTTTGCGGCTGTATCCTGCTCTCCGGATGTGCCGGTCTTTCCGGGCTGGGAGGAACGCAGGTCTCCTTTTCCATGGAGGATCTGCCGGCTTTTTCCGGGGATCCCTATGTGGTCATTGACGACAACCAGCCGGATTTTCCCCAGGCAGACAGGACCACAGAGTCCTTTGAATCGTACAGCCCCCTGGATCTTCTGGGCCGGTGCGGCCCCGCTTACGCCAATGTGGGACAGGATCTGATGCCCACGGAGGAGCGTGGTGAGATCGGCCAGGTGAAGCCCACCGGCTGGCAGACGGTGAAGTATGACATCGTGGACGGCAAGTACCTCTATAACCGCTGCCATCTCATCGGCTACCAGCTGACCGGAGAAAATGCCAACGAGGAAAATCTCATCACCGGCACCCGCTACATGAATGTGGAGGGGATGCTGCCCTTTGAAGATGAGGTGGCGGACTATGTGCAGGAGACCGGCAACCATGTACTCTATCGGGTGACGCCGGTTTTCGAGGATCTCAACCTGGTAGCCGACGGCGTGCAGATGGAGGCCTACAGTGTGGAGGACGAGGGCGCCGGGGTCTGCTTCAATGTGTATGTGTACAATGTCCAGCCCGGAGTGGAGATCGACTACGCCACAGGGGAGAGCTGGCTTTCCGGTGAGGAGCCGGAGGAGCAGGAGACCCCGGCGGAAACCGTGACGGAGCCGGTGGGAGAGGATGGCGGCACCACGGAAAATACCCAGACCCAGGCAACCGAGGAGGCCACTTACATCCTCAATACCAACAGCCATAAATTCCACCTGCCGGACTGCTCCGGCGCGGCCTCCATCAGCGATGCCAACCGCCAGGAGTATACCGGCAGCCGGGAGGATCTGATTGCCCAGGGATATGCGCCCTGCAAACAGTGCAATCCGTAAAAACCTGGATGGAAGCCAGATGAGAAAGGCGGGACAGGCAATGCCTGCCCCGCCTTTTTGGGGCCGGTTATCCGTTGTCGCCGAATTTATCGATGGTGACCGTCTCACAATACTCCGCTTTCAGAGCCTGGAGCTTGGCAAATACCTCCGTCTGGCAGTGGGCCTGCTGCAAAGCAGGCTCCGTCCAGCTCTCCACCAGCAGCAGGGAATCCGGATCCTCGGCGGCGAAGAAGTAGTCATACTTGAGGTTTCCGGCCTCCTGCCGGGAGTTGGCGGCAACGCCCAGATCTGTGATGGCCTGATAGAAGGCATCCCGCTGGCCGCGCTTGCAGTGATAGGTGACGTTCCAGGTGAGCATAGTGGTTTCTCCTTTCGTGCTGGGCTCCGGGATCAGCCGGGCCATATCTTCCGGCAGCGGCGCCGTCAGGTGCAGCGCTTGGCCGGTAATGGGATGGGTCAGGGTAATGGCGCAGGCGTGGAGGGCTGGGCGGGGGATCAGGGCCGGATCTTCCGTGCCGTAGAGCCAGTCTCCCGCCAGGGGGCAGCCGATAAAGGCCATATGCACCCGCAGCTGATGGGTGCGGCCCGTCTGGGGCAGCAGCCGCACCAGGGTGAGGGGGCCCTTGTGGGCAAGCACCTGATAGGAGGTGCGGGCAGGGGAGCCGTCCGGCCGGACACAGCGGCGGACGGTGGAGGTCTCATCCCGGCCGATGGGGGCATCGATCACACCCTCCGCTTTCGGCGGGCAGCCCACACATACTGCCCGGTACTCCCGGAAAAAGTCTCCGGTGTGCAGCATCCGCCGCAGGCGGTCGTGGACATATCCGCTCTTGGCCACTATCATCAGCCCCGTGGTGCCCTTGTCCAGCCGGTTCACCGAGTGGAAGATGAAGTCGGAGCCCCGGGACCAGGCCAGTGCCCCCGCCACGGTGGGGGTATCTGGCAGAAAATTGGAGGCGTGGGCCGTCATACCCGCGGGCTTGTTGACTACCAGCAGATGTTCGTCCTCCCACACCACCGGCAGCGCCCAGTTTCCCGGGGTGGGTTGGATCTTGGGGGAGCGGTGGTCCCCGGTCTGGGCGGTTACCACGTCTCCCGTGTGTACGATGTCAATGGTGCGGGCATGCTGCCCGTTAACCTGGATGCCGTCCGCCACCCGGGTGAGCCGGGCCACGGCGTGGGTGGAAAAATGCAGGACGGCCTTGAGAATGTGCCGGACGGAGCAGCCGTCCTCCTGAGGCAAAACGGTGTGGCTGATGGATTCCATGGCGGCGGGACGACTTCCTTTCCCTTCATCGATAGCTCCAGCATACCACAGATCCCGTGATTTTGCATAGCAAAAATCCATGGAGTGTGGTAAGATAGGTTCGATCAATCACCAAGGAGGCACCTCATGCTCTTATCCGCGGAACATCTTTCCATCAATTTCGGCAGCCGGCAGCTGCTGGAGGATGTAAATTTTTATCTCAATGAGGGGGACAAGGTGGGCGTCATCGGCATCAACGGTACCGGGAAGTCCACATTTTTGAAAGTCCTCTCCGGCATGCTGGAGCCGGACAGCGGCACGGTCTCCCGGGATCCTAACGTCCAGGTGAGCGTTCTGGCGCAAAATCCCGTCATGGACGAGGAGGCCACGGTCCTGGAGCAGGTATTCCGCCACTATCCGGCGGAGTTCCGGGCGCTTAACGAATATGAGGCCAAGGCCATGCTCACTCGGCTGGGAATCACGGATTTTTCCCAGAAGGTGGGGACCCTCTCCGGCGGACAGCGTAAGCGGGTGGCCCTGGCGGCGGCGCTGATCCATCCGGCGGATGTGCTGATCCTGGATGAGCCCACCAACCACCTGGACAGCGAGATGGTGGCCTGGCTGGAGGATTGGCTGCGCCGGTTCAAAGGCGGGCTGGTGATGGTGACCCACGACCGCTATTTTTTGGAGCGTGTGGTCAACCACATCACGGAACTCTCCCGCAGCAAGCTCTATCACTATGAGGCCAATTACTCCAAATACCTGGAGCTCAAGGAGCAGCGGGCGGAGATGGCGGAGGCTAGCGAGCGCAAGCGCCAGTCCATCCTCCGGGTGGAGCGGGAGTGGATCATGCGGGGCTGCAAAGCCCGCACCACCAAGTCCAAAGAGCGCATCCAGCGCTACGAGGAACTTTTGGGCAGGGAGGCTCCTCAGACGGACGAGTCCGTGCAGCTGGCGGCGGCCTCCAGCCGCCTGGGGAAGAAGACCATTTCCCTGGATCATGTCTGCAAGCGCTACGGCGAGAAGACCATCGTTCAGGATTTTTCTTACACCCTCCTGCGGGACGACCGCATCGGCATCGTGGGACACAACGGGGCGGGCAAGTCCACCCTGCTGCGGCTCATTGCCGGGGAGCTGGCTCCGGACAGCGGTACTGTGGAGATCGGTGCTACCGTCAAGATCGGCCACTTCTCCCAGGAGGGCCGGGAGCTGGATCTTTCTCAGCGGGTCTATGACTTTATCCACGACATTGCCGATGAGGTCCGTACGGACGCCGGAACCTTTACCGCCAACCAGATGATGGAGCGGTTTTTATTCCCTGGAGATCTGCAGTCGGTGCCCATCGGACGGCTCTCCGGCGGAGAGCGGCGGCGGCTGTATCTGCTCTCCGTTTTGATGGAGGCGCCCAACGTGCTGCTGTTGGACGAGCCCACCAACGATCTGGATATCACGACACTCTCCATTCTGGAGGATTATCTCCAGAGCTTCCCGGGCCCCATTCTCACGGTGTCCCATGACCGCTTCTTCCTGGACCGGATGGCGGAGTCCATCTTTGAGGTCCGGGGGGATGGAGAGATCCGCCGCTATACCGGCAACTGGTCGGACTGGGCGGCCAAGCGCCGGGAGGAGGCCGTACCGGAGCGGGCAGAGCGTCCCAAAAGCACGGCGGAACGCCCCCGGGAGCGGAAGCTGAAATTCTCCTATAAGGAGCAGCTGGAGTTTGAGACCATCGACGACACGCTGGCGGAGCTGGAAGCGCAGCTGGCGGCGTGTACGGCAGCCCAGGAGGCCTGCGGCAGCGACTATGTGAAGCTCCAGGAACTCCAGGCACAGCAGGCGGAACTGGAGGCCCGGCTGGAGGAGAAGACAGAGCGCTGGGTATATCTGAACGAGCTCAAGGAAAAAATTGACGCCCAGAACTGAAGACGCCGGCGGTATACACACCCAGGTTATCAAACAAAAACCCGCCCTCCGGCACACAGACACTGTGCCGGAGGGCGGGTTTTGATCTATGTTATGCAGAGACTTCCTGTGCCGCAGGGATCTCATCGTTCAGCAAGTGGCGGCGCAGCTTTTTCATGGCCCACAGATAGCAGACCAAGTGGGCGGAGAATGTCAGGATCCAGGTGATGGGATAGGACCAGTAGAGCATCTGGATAGAGTGGAACGCCGGCATCTGGAAGATGGTGGCGATCATCAAAAGCCGCAGGCCGCAGGCGCCGATGAGGGAAACCAACATGGGCGTTACGGAGTAGCCAATGCCCCGCAGTCCGCCTACCATGACGTCCATCATACCGCACAGAGCGTAGGTTCGGGAGACGATGCCAAGACGGACCAATCCCGCCTCAATGACCTCCGGACTGCGAGAGTAGATGCTCAAAAGGGTGTGGCCGCAGAGGGTGGCGGCGTTGCCCAGCAGGATCCCCACCGCCAGGACACAAAGCTGGGCCCGGATCATGATTTTGCGGATGCGGTGGTAGTTTCCGGCACCCAGGTTCTGGCTGGTGAAGGAGATGGTTGCCTGATACAGAGCGTTCATGGAGACGTAGACAAACTGCTCGATGTTGGCGGCGGCGGAGTTGCCTGCCATAATGATTTCCCCGAAGGAGTTGACAGAGGACTGGATCACCACGTTGGAGAGGGAGAACAAGATTCCCTGGAACCCGGCGGGGAGGCCGATGCGCAGGATCCGCCCCAGCGTCTTTTTGTGAAGGCGCAGCTGCCGCAGATCCAGATGCAGCGGGCCCAGATCCTTTACCATGCAGCGCACCACCAGGGAGGCGGAAATGCACTGGGAGATCACCGTGGCGATGGCCACACCCGCCACATCCAGCTTCATGACGATGACGAAGAACAGATTCAGGATGATGTTGACCACACCGGCCAGGGACAGAAAGTACAGCGGGCGCTGGGTGTCCCCCTCCGCCCGCAGCAGGGCGCTGCCGAAGTTATAGACCATGGTGGCGGTCATGCCCAGGAAATAGATGCGCAGATACAGTGTGGCCAGATCCAGCACATTGGCGGGAGTCTGCATCCAGATGAGAATGGTTCTGGCTCCCACCACGCCCACTACCGTCAAGATCAGACCGCTGATGAGGCTCAGCAGCATGGAGGAATGGACTGTCTTGCGGAGCTCCTCCTGGTCGTGGGCTCCGTAGTACTTGGCGGCCAGCGTATTGGCACCTACTGCCAGACCTACAAACAGGTTGGTCAGAAGACCGATGAGCGCGGTGTTGGAGCCCACTGCAGCCAGGGAATTGTCCCCCGCCCAGCGTCCCACCACCACAATATCCGCCGCGTTGAAAAGAAGCTGCAGCACACTGGAACACATCAGCGGGATGGAGAAGCGCAGCATTCTGGAGAGAATGGGGCCGTTGCACATGTCGATCTCGTACTGTTTCCCTTGCCGGTTGGCCATGACCGAAATCCGCTCCCTCAAACACAATTTTTGCCCGAAGCATCTCCGGACAGCAGACACATTGTAGCATGGCTGTTCAGGAAATACCAGACTTTTTCAGGAAAAGATTTTACAAGTTCTTAACGAAAACGACGTAAAAATCGTACAAAAAACCAGAGAGGTCCTGAGACCTCTCTGGTTTTTATGGAAGATTGCTTAGAACAGGGGCACCACAGCGCCGCTGTAGGTGTTGTTGATGTAGTCCCGGACGGTGTCGGAGTGGAGGGCTTCCACCAGAGCCTGAATGGCGGGGTCATCCTCGTTGCCCTCCTTGACGGCCAGCACGTTGGCGTACTCCTGGGCGGCGTCGCCCTCAGCGTCTTCGATGGCCAGGGCGTCGGTGGCGGCGTTGAGACCGCCCTGGAGGGCATAGTTGCCGTTGATGACGGCCAGGGCCACGTCCTGCAGGGAGAGGGTCAGCTGAGCAGCCTCCATCTCCCGGATGGTGACATCCACGTTGTAGGAGTCGATGTCCTGAACCGTGGCGTTGGAGGCGGCGGTGATGCCGTCCTTCAGGGTGATGATGCCTTCCTGCTGGAGCAGCAGCAGCGCGCGGGTCTCGTTGGAGCCGTCGTTGGGGACGATGATCTCGTCGCCGTCCTTGAGCTCATCCAGAGAGGAGATCTTGCCGCCGTAGATGCCGAAGGGCTCATAGTGGACGGTGCAGGCGCTCACCAGATGGGTGCCGTAGTCCTCATTGAACCAGTTGAGGTAGTTGACGTGCTGGAAGTAGTTGGCGTCCAGGTCGCCCTCCTCCACGGCGGTGTTGGGCTGGACATAGTCGGTGTACTCCACGATCTCCAGCTCAATGCCCTGCTCTTCCAGGATGGGCTTGCACTGCTCCAGGATCTCGGCGTGGGGCGTGATGCTGGCACCCACTTTCAACGTGGTGGTCTCACCGCTGGTTTCGGAGGAGGTCTCAGAGCCAGTGTCGGAAGTGCTCTCGGTATTGGAAGAGCCGCAGCCGCTCAGCAGGGACAGCGCCAGCAGGGCGCTGAGGGTTACAGTCAAAAGCTTTTTCATGGTTGGTTCTCCTTTTCATCTCTTGGTTGTTGTTTCTATGATGAACCGCGAAAAGCGGTTTATCGAATGCGTTTGTCAGACCGGATCGCAATGCGGTTTCCAGCCCCCTGGAGGATTTGCACCAGGATCACAATGAGGACGACGGCCACCCACATGATGGCGCTCTCTTTGCGGTAATAGCCGTAGTTGATGGCAATGGCGCCAAGGCCCCCGCCGCCTACGATGCCGGCCATGGCGGAATAGCCCAGGATGGTGACGGTAGCAGTAGTGGCACCGGCAATCAGGGAGGGGGTGGCCTCCGGCAAAATCACCCGGGTGACGATCTGAAGGGTGGAGGCGCCCATAGACTGGGCCGCCTCAATGACCCCCAGGTCCACTTCCCGGACAGAGGCCTCCACCAGCCGGGCCACAAAGGGGAAAGCGGCGATCACCAGGGGAGGGATCATGGCGGGGCTTCCCACGGAGGTGCCTACGATGAGGCGGGTGAAGGCGGTCAGCAGGAACACCATGATAAGGAATGGGACGGAGCGCAGCAGGTTCACAATGGTGCCCAGCACCTTGTTGATGCCGGCGCTGGGATGCAGGCCGTCGGCATCTGTCACGGACAGGATCAAACCCAACGGCAGGCCGATGATATAGGCGATCACGGTGGAGATCACCATGACATACAGGGTTTCCCACAGGCCCTGGGCGAACATGAGCCAGAACTCAGCAGTAAGCATCTTGCGATTCCTCCTTATAGGTAACACCCACCTCGTCCAGATACGAGAGCATCCGGCCGGCGGTGACTTCATTTTCCGGCAGCTGCACCAGCATATGGCCGTAGGCCTTGCCGTCGATGTCCCGGGTGTCGGCAAACCAGATGTTCACCGGTTCCCCGCAGGCCAGCACCATACCGGCCACCACCGGCTGATCGGAGGTGGTGCCGTCAAAGGTGATGCGGTACACCTTCCCCTGGCCGGTGAATTTCCTGGCGGCTTCGCTGCCGGGAATAATAAGCTGCCGGGCGGCGGAGGTCTTGGGATGGCGGAACACCTCACTGACGGCGCCGCTTTCCACAATGTGGCTGTCGGCGATGATGGCTACCCGGGAGCAGATCTCCTCGATGACGCTCATCTGGTGGGTGATGACCACCACCGTGACCCCCAGCTTTTCGTTGAGGTCTTTCAAAAGCTCCAGGATGGAGGCGGTGGTGGTGGGATCCAGAGCGGAGGTGGCCTCGTCGCACAACAGGACTTTGGGATCTGTGGCCAGAGCCCGGGCAATGGCTACCCGCTGCTTCTGCCCGCCGGAGAGCTGGGCGGGATAGGCACCGGCCTTGTCCTGGAGCCCCACCAGTTCCAAAAGCTCCAAGGCCCGCTCCTTTTGCCGCTGCTTGGATACGCCGCTGATCTCCATGGGGAAGCAGACATTCTGCAGAACTGTCCGCTGCATCAAAAGATTGAAGCCCTGGAAGATCATGGTGACGGAGCGGCGGGCCTGACGGAGTTCCCGTTCCGTCAGGGAGGTCATCTCCTTGCCGTTTACTACCACGGAGCCGCTGGTGGGCCGCTCCAGCAGGTTGA